>JGI11705J14877_10001500_pt1 | contig 13338 bp, 16 predicted proteins | sample Etolaghawater15m_FD_14877 | JGI IMG/M metagenome (IMG submission 14877) | reverse complement strand
CATGAAGAAGATACGACCCGATCACGGACACTTCACGGGCAACTACTCGCTGCTCCGGCCGCGATACGTCAAGTATCTCAAGCTTTGGGACAAAGCCATTTACCCCTTCGTGAACGACCCGTACAACCCGCTTACCTTCCATCGCTCGGACGGCATACTGATCCGACCGCTCTCCATCATGGATACCGACATGGGCACCGTGCCGCGATCGGTGCGGACGCTGATCAGCAAGGATCGCTACCTCGACTCATACTTGCTCCATGACTCCGGATACATGGCCGGGGGCTGGTCCGTATCATCCGACGACGGCAAGACATGGGGCCACATCCACGCATCGCGCAAGACCGTAGACCTACAGCTACGCGATTGCATACGGGCGCAGGGCGGCAGTCTCGCAACCCGCAACGCCATCTATCAGGCGGTCCGGCGCGGGGGCGGCGGCATCTGGCGGCGGCGGCATGGGGCGTAGCGGCTAACACGTTCGCGTTTCTCACTCATTTCTGCGAAACTCTCACGTATGAGAAATCTTCGTGAGACACGGCCCGTTGATTTGCAACGACTTAGCGTGTCTCATGGTGTGGTTGGCACGGGGAATGCTCATATAGGCTCGGTATGAAATCGACTCTATACGTCCTCGCCTGGTGGTGCCTGACGTCACTCGTATGCGCAATCCTCTATGCCGTCGTGGATATACACGAGATACGCCGCCGCCCACGCAAGACGCGCAGGCCATTAGCAGGCACATTGGAGCGCCGCAAATGACCGACACGACCATTTCCTATGATGACCTTGACCTGTGGTCGTTATTCCGCATTGCGGCGTTTATGCACGCTGTATACGATCAACACGGGCGACACAGAGAGCACTTAATGAAGGCGGCCATGGACTGCGCCAGGTGGTACGGTACGGACATTGTGGCCGTGGTTCGCGTCTGGCATGACGTGTACCCTGATGATTTGAGGGTTGATATAGATAACATAGTAGAAGGAGGGGGAGTAACAGCATGAGCACCAAACCAACCACGAAGACGCACGCCGAACTTGTGAAGGCAGGCGAGCTTTTAGCCCGTTCAAAGTCGTTCAGGGATATTAACCCGGCCGAAGGATATGTCATTGCATCCATGTGCGACCAGGAAGGCATGTCGTATCTTGAGTTCAGCGAGACGTACAACTGGATGCACGCATCGGCAAGTATGAAGGCTGATGCTATGCTGGCCCGATTCTGCGACATGGGCGGCAAGTACGCTGTAGGCGACAGGACACCGGACATGGCACGGATCTCGGTTGAGTTCAACGGGCGCAAGGGTGAGTTCAAAATCACATGGGATGATGTGAAAGATGAGCCGTTCACTAAGAAGCAGGACGGCGCAATCAAATCGAACTACGCCACGCCACGCAAGCGTATGCAATCGCTTTGGAGCCGTGTTGTATCTGACGCGGTACACACGACTTGTCCACAGGCGTGCAAGGGGAACTACACGTCCGAAGAGGCCGAGTCGTTTGTTGACGACGAAGGACCCTACAACGTAGCGCCGGTAGCAATATCGCCAGCCGAAGCAGTCCATCGCGCTGAAATCGTAGAGCCTGAAACCAGTGTCGATACGACTATGCCGGACGCGACCGACTACACCGTAAGCCCGATTGGCGGTAAAGGTGTAAAGGGCAAACCGTGGTCCGAGTTTACGGACGCGGAACTGGCCAAGGCGGTAGAGATTGAGCACGAAGCGCTGACCCACACGCACAAGGCCGCTATCCGGTTCGAGATTGATAAGCAGAAGGGCGGTGAGTGATATGTGCCAACCTGCCAGTATGATCGTAACACGCGGACACCGCGTACACTGGAGCGAGAACACAGACTCGCACCATGAGATTATCAGCGAATACGGCATCAAGGAAACTGACGCGAGGGGCGAAATCAACATTGTCCCCGTGGAAATCAAGCCGCCAGACGGCGACCTGACAAATGCAATCAACAAGTGGGTATTCCGCGTCGATTACATGGGGTATGACCGTGGACTGCCTGAATGGTGGGACGCAGAGAAAGGCGAGGCGGCGGTGCGGGCCGCGCTGAAAGACTGGAAAAAGAAAAAGGTTGTCACGCGCAAGGTTGCCGTGCTGAACGGTGGGCAGTTCTACATTTGCGGCAAGGCAGAAGTGGGCAGCATAGAAGGCGGATCAAAGATCACCGTGGGCGGCTCTGCTACGATTCAGTACGTGGGCGGCTCTGCTACGATTCAGTACGTGGGCGACTCTGCTACGATTCAGTACGTGCGCGACTCTGCTACGATTCAGTACGTGGGCGACTCTGCTACGATTCAGTACGTGGGCGGCTCTGCTACGATTCAGTACGTGGGCGGCTCTGCTACGATTCAGTACGTGCGCGACTCTGCTACGATTCAGTACGTGCGCGGCTCTGCTACGATTCAGTACGTGGGCGGCTCTGCTACGATTCAGTACGTGCGCGACTCTGCTACGATTCAGTACGTGCGCGGCTCTGCTACGATTCAGTGCGTGGGCGGCTCTGCTACGATTCAGTACGTGGGCGACTCTGCTACGATTCAGTACGTGGGCGACTCTGCTACGATTCAGTACGTGGGCGACTCTGCTACGATCATCGTTTACACGGTCATTGATCCGCAATGCTTGAAATCCACGACAGCTGTGATGGTTGACCGCAGCAAGCATGGCGAGGTCAATGTAATTGTTGGAATGCAGAAAGCAGGTGCAGCATGATCGCCGCACTTGACATCGAGACCATCCCTAACCCAGCGACATTCGACATGCTGCCGGACCCCACTGCCAAGGCGAATCTTAAGGATCCCGCCAAGATCGCCGCCGACATTGAGGCGAAGCGCCAGAAGCTACGTGATGACGCTGCACTTGACCCGTTGACCGGACGCGTCTGTGCTATCGCCTACGTCGGCATGATCGACGGCAAAGAAGCCGAGCACGTTGACGTGATAGCGGCACCGACAGACGACGACGAGCGGACCATCATCCAGGGCTGCATGATGACACTCGGGAAACCGGACGCCAGAATCGTAACGTGGAACGGCATAGGGTTTGATATGCCCTACATCTACAAGCGTGCGATGGTGCTGGACATTAACCCGGCAGACTTCGACGCACCGCCGTTGAGCGCGTGGACTAAACGCTACAACACGGACCGGCACTACGACCTCATGCAGATATGGGGCGCGTGGCGTGACTTCGTGAAACTCGACACGGTTGCCATACTGGTCATGGGTGAGAACAAGATTGAGATAGACTTCAAGTTGTTCTTGGAGTTCATCGAGACGGCGGAGGGGCGCGCCAAGCTGGGCGAGTATTGCTTGCAGGATACGCGGCTCACGTGGAAGTTGTTTAACCGTATGAACGGCACGATATTCATGGGATGATAACTCAGGTCGGTACTTAGCGGTGTGTATGTCCGTAGGAAAAAACGCGTAACCGCCGTGTGGGTGTGATGCCCACAGCATTTATCAACAACGTCGCAACAGCGACACGACACAAGGAGAGAGCATCATGTTTACATCAGCAGGACCATGTATGGTCAAACTCGGCAGGGTCGAGTTCAGCGAACCCAAGTTCGCAAAGGGGCCAAGCGACTTCGACATCTGTGTTGAATGCACGCATGTCGATGACCCGAACCAGGTTGACTGGTGGCGCGGCGAGATGAGCCAGAACTACGGCAAGGGCAACTTCTCAAGCATGACGCAGGCCGAGATTACGATGCAGACGTTGCGAAAGATCGGCTACGAGGGCGACGACCTGACCATGCTTGAGGACCAGTTTGCGTGCTGCGAGCCTGTCCCTGCGATGATTAAGGCGCGGGAATACGACGGCAAAACGTACTATGACATTCAGTACCTTGGCGGCGGCGGTGGCAACGCGCCGGCAGCAGACAAGATCATCGACAAGGACGCGATGAAGAAGCGCATGGCGGCACTGGTGGGTAGCGCTTCCGCAGCGGCACCGGCAGCGGCTCCGGCGGCTCCGGCACCAGCGGCAGAAGACGACGAGCCCAACCCGTTTGTCTGATGATCGAACCGCTACACATCATAATCGACAGTCGCGAGCAGGCGCCGTGGGCATGGGACCCCGGCGCGGCGACTACCGAGATCAGGGCTTTGGCGGCTGGGGATTACGCACTTGCTTCGGATTGCGAAGCCGTAAAAGGACGCGTATCCCTGGCCGTCAGGTTCGCCATTGAGCGCAAGAGCCTTGACGATTTTCTAGGGACGATCAGTGCGGGGTGGGACCGATTCGGGCGCGAGCTGTTGAGGATGGAAGCATTCCCTGCGCGCGTTGTGATTGTGGAGAGCGACTTTGCAAGGTGTTGCTTCTCAGGTGAGGACGGCAATGTGACGCCCCCGCCACATAACCACCCCGCACTGACGCCCATGTTTGTAGGACGGCGGATCAGCGAGTTGACCATGATGGGTGTGAGCGTATTGTTCGCTGGCGATTCGCAGTTGGCGGCTGGCCTGGCGTACCGGGTGTTTCGTAGGCGGGTTGAGATTGAGAAGGGGTTGTAATGCCGCAACTTAACGTAACAGTCACCCGTGTTGCTTTCCCGCCCCCGACGGCAGACACCAACTGGTATATTTTAATTACGAATCACGGATGCTGTAAGGGGCGCATGAGCTGGCGACCGCAAGACGGGGAGTCACTGATACTTGACGGCGAATACACAACGTACAAGGGATCACGCGAGTTCTCCTTTAAGACCGCGCGCCTCGACATGCCGACCAGCCCGCGCGACCAACTGCACTATGTATGCGCTCGAACCAAGGGACTGGGAGCAGCAGCCGAGTCGATGATATGGGAATTGTCGGGCGAGCGGTGGAAAGATGTCCAGCCCGGTGACGTGCCGCGTCTGTCGGGCCGCGTCTATGAGAACTTTCGTTTGCAAATGGAATCCCTTGAATCCAAATCGGAAGAGGCGCGTGTCGTCGCAACGCTAATGGGTAAGGGCGCAACGATGAACTTGGCTTGCAAAGCCTGGGCGACGTGGGAAGACGAGACACTAGGCGTTGTCGCTTCGGACCCGTACCGCCTGGCCGAGCTCGAAGAATACGGCTTCCGCGACATCGACGGCGACATACGGCGCGGATACGGGATAGGCGACAGCGACGAGCGACGCATCAAAGCAGCGGTAGTCTATTCACTGCGACGACTAACGACGCGCGGCGATACGGTGGCTATTTGGGAAGAGCTGTACCGGCAGGCGATAGGATTGCTTGGTGGGTATGAGTCCGAGATAACGGAGTGCACCCGCGCAATGTTTCACGACGGAACGCTGAAGGCGTTTAAGGATATGGGCGGGGTGGCGCTGGCGGCTGACTTCAGAGCCGAAAATGATATTTGGGATTTTGTGTGTAGTAGCGACGCATTAACAGGAGATAGGGATGAGTGAAGAGGTACATATTGAACAGGTGGAAGTCGAAGTTGTAACGGCCGAACTCGACAAAGTAAACACCACGGCGGGAATAGGCGACGAGTCGGCTATCGCTTTGCGCGGAAAGTTCGGCACGTTCTACAATGACATTGTATCGTGGCGCAAGCAGGCAGCGGCCATAACAGATCCGTCAAACCCCGAACAGCAGGCTATAGCGAGGACAGTCCGCCTTGGATTGCGGCGCGTACGGTGCGACGTTGAGACAGTGCGCAAGGCGCTGAAGGCTGAATCTCTGTCGCGCGGCAAGGCGATAGATGGATATGCCAACGTACTCAAGCATCTTACAGAGCCTATCGAAGCGCAACTCATGGACGTGGAGAAGTACGCCGAGCGCCAGGAGGAAGCACGCATAGCCGCGCTGGTAGCAGAGCGCACGACCAAGCTGGTAGAGGTAGACGCCGATCCGACCGCGTACAACCTTGGCGCGATGGATGAAGAGACGTGGGCTATCATGCTGGCCGGCGCGACCAAGAAGCGCGATGATCGTATCGAAGCCGAACGTGAAGCCGAGGCTGAGCGGGTAAGACGTGAAGCCGAAGAAAAGGCAGAACGAGAGCGCGTGCGAGCCGAGAACGAGAAACTGAAGGCTGATGCAGCGGAGAAGGAGAAGGAGTTGGCGGCAGAGCGGGCAGCGGCGGCTAAGAAGCAGGCCGAGATTGAGGCCAAGGCCGAGGCCGAACGAATTGCAGCAGCGGCCAAGCAGAAAGCCGCCGAGGACAAAGCCAAGGCCGAACGCGAAGCCCGCGAGAAGGTGGAGCGTGAAGCCGCCGAAGCCAAGGCTAAGGCCGATGCCGCGGCCCAGGCTGAACGCGACGCTGAAGCCGCAGCAGCACGCGCACCGGACAAGGACAAGATTGCGGCGATGGCGGTCAAGATGCGCGGTGCCAAGTTGCCGGAGATGGTGACGGACGAAGGCAAAGCAGCGATGGCGAAGATTGAAGCGCAGCGTGAGAAGTTCGCGGCATGGATTGACGGGATTGCGGAGGGGTTGTGATGAGCGAGCATGATGACGGCGGGCCGGCGTTTCCTGTTACAGCACAGGTGCCGAACGGATATGGGAACTACATCCCAGAGACACAATACGGCATGTCCCTGCGCGATTACTTTGCTGTGAAAGCAATGACATCTATTCTTTCTGCCGACACTCCAAAAGGACGAAGCACTACGGCAGAGAAACTCGTAGCAACAGCATCGTACATTATGGCCGACGCCATGCTCGCAGCAAGGGGTTAGCAATGACATCCGGCAAACTCTACACTTATGCTTGGGGCAACAACTCCAAGCGAGCCACGCTCAAGGGGCGCGTGTGCCGAGTGCTTGCTAGACTCAAGAAGAACAGTATTGTAATAGAGTTTGTCGATAACGAGCAGCGTGAAGTTGTGTCTCGCAACGCTATAAGAAGGTACACATGAACCTCGACGCATCCCAAACCGCAGCCATCGACCGCGCCTGCACGTCACGGTTCTCAATCATAACGGGCGGCGCGGGATCCGGCAAGACGACCATCATCAAGAACATCACAACGCGCCTGGAATCCGAGGGCGAAACTGTCAACCTATGCGCGTTCGCTGGCAAGGCGGCGGCGCGGTTGCGCGAAGCGTGCCAGCATCCCGCGTCAACGATACATCGTATGCTTGGCTACAACGGCAGCAAGTTCATGTGTGAGGATCTATCAGAGGCGTCGGTGATCGTTGATGAGGCCAGCATGGTAGACTCTATGCTCATGGCCGAGATCACGCGGCGCAACCCGAAGCGTCTGGTGCTGGTCGGTGACCCGGCACAGTTGCCACCAGTCGGGCGCGCGCAACCATTTCACGACCTGATAGTACTGCGACCGGACCTGGTGTCGTCGCTCACAACATGCTATCGTGCGACAGAGGCGGTATTCCAGTCTGCCACGATCATACGCGGCGGCGGTCGCCCGCCAATGTCGGCACGTAGCGACGGGGAGAAGTGGACCATGCAGAACACGGGCAGCGCAAAGCAAACACAGGCGTTGATACTCAAGTGGATCGGGGCGGGCGCATTCGACTTTGAGCAGGACGTTATTCTTGTGGCTCGTAACGGTGACAGCGAGGACGAGCCCTGTACTGTGCGCGGGCTGAATGCTGCAATCGTGGACCTCGTATCGCCGCGAGACGAGAAGGTGAAGTTTGTGACGGGTGACAGGGTGATGAACACGAAGAACCTGCCAGACCTGGATGTATGGAACGGTACGACCGGGACTGTCCACGCGATCGACCACGACGGCGGGGTATGGGTGCGGACGGATATTCCCGTGATCGACTGGCGCAAAACAAAGGATGAGCGTGACCCCGTATACACCGACCACGTGCTTTTTGGCAAGGACGTGAAGCGACACTTGCAGTTGGCTTACGCGTTGTCAACGCACAAGAGCCAGGGCTCGCAGTACCGGCGCGTGCTGGTTGCGTGCTTCAAACGCGATCTTAATTCTATTTTGGATCGGTCATTGCTCTATACCGCCGTGACGCGAACGAAAGAGGCGTGTGTTGTCGTGGGGGAAATGGCGGCAGTGTGGGGCGCGATTGATAAGCAAAATCATAAAGTGACTGTGATGCAGCAGATTGGCGGAACGCCGTGACCACCCCCATACCAACCTGCGCCACATGCCTCTACCTATCGCGCCAAGACGCATGCTGCACACTGCACGGCGAGACGCGACACGCGCAAGACTCCGCGTGTTTCGACCATAGCGACGGCACCGTTGATGATAGAGATTTGACGAAGACGGATGAACAACTTAACGAGAAAGACGCTAAACATTGAACTTCTACAGCTTCGCGGACATCAAGGCGGCTGGGGATTGCGTGGCCTTCGCAGAATCAGAGTACGGCGTGACGATCCACGGCGGGAGATGCGCGGCAACCTGGCGCGGCGGGAAGAATCCGCAATCAGTATCCATTTCCAAGGATGAGTTCTACGACCACGGCACCAAGAAAGGAGGCGGCATCATCCAGCTTGCCGCACACAAGTTCGACGGCGACATACAGGCTAGCCAAAATTATCTAGGAGCCCTCTACCACCTAACGCCCAAGAAGAAAACAGGCACCGCGCCGTCGCGCCTGGATTGCCGTTATGAGCGATTGAAGCGCGAAGGGTACACCGAGGCTGCGAGATACGAGTACAAGGACACAGACGGCAACGTGCGGCACGTAACGGTACGTATGGAGCACCCAGAGAACAGCAAGCAGTTTGTGCAGGGACATATCAACGGAGATGGCAGCGTACACTGGACCCTGAAGGGGGTTGAAACAATCCTGTATCGCCTTCCCGAGATAACAAAATCGGATTGGGTGCTACTTTGTGAGGGTGAGAAGTCGGCGGATCGTCTTGCCGCGCTCAATCTACCGACGACGACAGCGCCAATGGGGGCGGGCAAATGGAACGACGACTACACCCGGTCACTAGAGGGCAAGAACGTAGCCATCGCGCCAGACAACGACGAGGTAGGGATAGAGCACGCCAACATGATAGCGCGCGCACTGCACAAGCACGCCGCGTCTATCAAGATCATAGGGCCGCTCTCCGATGCCAAGAAGGGTGGCATTGACGATTGGATTGACGAGTTGAACCTTGATACGTCAGAAGCGGCAGCGGCTATAATGCTGAAGATCAAGAGCACGCCCGACTGGAATCCGCCCGTTGCCGAGGAACTGATGCCAGCCAACGAATACACCGACGCGATGAAAGCCGAGGCGAAGCAGTCCAACACCGTGCCGTTCCGGAACTACGTGCCGGTAGATGTCGAGGTAGAGAAGCGCGGGCGCAAGACAAGTGAGGTCGCGAAGGAGCCGCGAACGCACGAATCAATGCTGTCAGACCTGGCGCGCCGATTCCTGGGCTTTCCTCGCCGCGTAGGGGATAGCTGGCTATTCGACCATGACCACGATACAAACGAGATTATCCACATACGCGACTCCGACGATCTGATTTCGTGGATAGCGCGTAGGTCAAAACTCAATCCGGATTTTGGGCGCGGCGATGCAATGGTAACACCCAGGCAACTCAAAGCGTCCATACGCGACACGTGCAGGCGGTACGAGGCTATATCAGGCACGCCGGACTGGCCACGCCGTAACGATGTCTACTATCAGCACGGCCCGATACCGGCGCCTGATCCTGAACACTCGCGATTCTGGAAGTTTGTTGACTTCTTTCTGCCAGCCACTCAAGAGGATAGGTGTCTTATCGCCGCATTCTGTTGCGCTCCGCTTTGGTTCATTCCCGGGATCGACAGACCATCATGGATTATCGACAGTCGCGACGGACAGGGCAGCGGTAAAACAAATCTAGCCGAACTGATTGCCGACCTTTACGGACACGCGCCTATCTCAACGTGTCGCCAGGAATTGACGAACAAAATGGATGTGTTAATCAAGCGGTGCGTATCACAGGAGGGGCGCAAGGCGCGTATTCTCCTGGTTGATAACGTCATAGGCGCATTCTCGTCGCCAGAATTAGCAGAGATGATTACACGCAAAGCCATCACCGGCATACCGCCGTACGGCCGCGGAGAAGAGGTCCGCCCGAACAATCTCGTGTTCGTGATCACGTCTAATAGCGCCACGGTGTCGCATGACATTGCCGACCGATCGTTCTATATCCACTTGCGCAAGCCAGATTACAACGCCGACCGTGCATCGTGGAAAGGTCAAGTGCAGAAGTATATCGAGGATCACCGCCTTGAGATCATTGCTGACATCATCGACATGCTGTCACGTCACACTCCGTTCTCTATGCCGCCAAAACTCCGGTTCGCTCCGTTCGAGCAGTCGATCCTGCAACCGTGCTGCCAGACCGAAGAGATGTACGAAGCTGTATGTGCTGCGCTGAAGGAATCAAAAGAAGAGAGCAATGTAGAGCAGGACCAGGCGAGGGAAATAGCAGAGATGATTAACGCCGAAATTGCACGCGCACGTAACTCAGACGTGGAGTGCCCCGTGTTTATCCACTCGAAACTGGTGAACTCGTGGGGGCGCAAGGCTATCTCCGACACCCACGACTTCAAGGGGCAGCCGATTGTGCTAGTGCGTCAGTTGGCCAAGGCTGGATTTTTGCCACAGTGCGACAAAGATATTAAACGATGGCCTACATCATCGCGCCGTGACCGTGTAAGCGGCATCGCATGGAACTTTAGGGACGAGGTAGAGGAGTGTGTCGTGTTGCGGCGCGATGCCGACGGGAATGTTAAGTCAGAGTTTATGTGAGAGGGGTGTAACAATGCGCAAGACATACGGCCAGGACGCGGTTGCGGAAGCGGAGAGGATGGCGGGGAAATGACCCACGCCTACTACAACGAGATTGACCCGAAGGCGGCCGAATGGTTGCGCGAACTGATTAAAGCCGGACATATCGCGCCGGGTGAAGTAGACGAACGGAGTATCACAGATGTTAAAGCAAGCGACCTTGACGGATTCACCCAATGTCACTTCTTCGCAGGAATCGGAATCTGGAGCGCCGCCTTGCGACTCGCAGGCTGGCCCGATGACCGACCTGTTTGGAGTGGAAGTTGCCCCTGCCAAGACTACTCAGTCGCAGGAAAGGGCGCAGGCGCAGGCGGTGACCGGGACCTATGGCCGATATTTGCCGGCCTCATCCGAGAGCGAAAACCTGACGCAATCTTTGGTGAGCAGGTTAGCGCCGCTATTCGATTCGGCTGGCTCGACCGTGTACGAACAGACCTGGAAGCGGAAGCGTACGCCGTCGGGAGTGTTGTACTGGGAGCACACAGCGTCGGTGCGGACCACATCAGGCAGCGGCTGTTCTGGGTGGCAAACGCCAAGAAGCAACGAGTCAACGGAACCATTGGAGACGCAGCAAGCCAGGGAGGCGCGCGGAACGAAGGCAAGCAAAAACATGGAGTCAGTTGCGCAGTTAGCGGGCTGGCCGACCACGACAGCCGAGGACAGCGAACAGACGGGCGGACACAGAGGAAAGCCAGACACGCTGAACAGCGCGAGCAAGTTGTCAGGTTGGCCGACATGCAGCGCGAGGGACCACAAGGACACGCCGGGAATGTCAGAGACCGGAACGAACCCGGACGGCTCGACGCGGAGCAGGCTGGATCAGTTGCCCAGGGTAACGCATTTGACCTCTGGCGCGACTCCCGCTGGCACCAATGCAGGGACGGAAAAGCCAGACGGATACCGACTCAACCCCGGCTTTTCCCTTTGGCTGATGCTCGGACCCACAAGGGCTATCGAGTGGCTGCGTTGCGCGGAGCTGGCAATGCAATCAATCTCGGATCGGCGGCGGCGTTCATAGGGGCGGCAATGGAGGCTCAACCATGACCCACAAATTCCCCCACTGCCGCGGTACCGGCTACAACCCGGCGATCTACGGCCCGGTGCCGTGCCAGGGGCGGGGGTGCGTGGCGGGGTGGGTTGAGGATGAGGACGGGGAACGGGCGGAACGTGAAGAGAAATGCGAAGAGAACGAAGGAGGGGAAAGCATAACATGCACCGCACAACGACACTGAATCTGCACGCCTGTTCATCATTTCATTGCCACGAGCACGACTGCGACTACTGCCCGAATTGCAGCCACGCGCACTACAGGGGCACGACGAAGATAGACGGTCGGGAATACGAGTGGGAGTTCAGCCCGTACCATGGACCGCTGTTCTCGTGCAGGGCGCTGGGGAAGAAGGACTGGTATCCTCACGCGAGACACGAGGTATGGAAGCGGTTTAACAGGTGGTACGGGCGGTATTTCAAGTCAGGGAAGGGCGGTCAGCCATGATCGACACAGACGGCATATACGATCGGTGCGGGCGGTGCGGGGAACGGTGCCGCGCTATCCGGTGGGGCGGCAAGTACGGAGCTGAGTGCATGGTATGCCCGAACGCGATTGATTTGTGCGAGACGGAAACGGCGGCAATAGTGCGGTGGAATCGGGAGCAGCGGGCGATGAAAGGCGGAAAGGATGGCGGGGGAATGAATGTGTTAGTAGCATGCGAGGAAAGCGCGACGGTACGCGATGCGTTTGAAAGGCGGCACGGCATGAGCGAAAACAAGCTACAGGTGCGCGAGCGGGACGGGCTGCTACAGTTCTCGCCGCAGGACAACCGATGGTTGAACGCGGTGAGGCTGTGGGAACAACTGCTCTGCATAGCCGTGCTTGAGCGTGACGCGGAGATTGAGCGGCTGCGGGCCACACTGGAAGCCACGAATGAGGTGTTGGGCGACGTGTCCAGCGAGTTGAAGCGGCGCGACGAGGAGGTTGAGGCACTGCGTGCCACCCTAGCCGCCAAGGAGCAGACCTTGCGCACGGTTGAGGATGAGTGTGCGGGGTTGCGGGGTTACCTGAAATGGCTGCTACACGTGTTGTCATCCGCGCTCAAGGAGCGGGACGCGGCACGGGCTGAGTGCGCGCGGCGGGTGTCGGTGGAGGATGTCAGGGCGTGGCTGATGAGCGGCATATTGTCGACCGCATATAGTGCTGGCATGTTTGTAGGCGACCAGAAGCTCGGCATCCTCGCCTACCTCGCCCGCGCCAAGCCCGAGCAGGCGGACGGCGGGAATGATGTGCAGAACGCCCCGGCTCAGCGGACGCCGGGGAGAACAACCGAGGAGGATTGACATGAGCAAGACCGATAGCACAACCGAGCGCGCCCCCGGCGGTACGTCTGGAGCCGATGGTTCGCTTCATGCCGTCGCCGAAGCAATCGTGGATGAACTGCTGGACGGAGGCCGACGCCTGGCGATCGAATCCCACGAAACGCGGCTGAATGCGCGGGGGTGGGGACGGCAACCCATGATTGATCGAGTGCTGAAGCATCTAAAAGCGAACGATGAGGTGAGCGGATGACAAAGCAAACGAAGCGCGGCTTTGGCAGTACGCTCCACCGTCTGGTTC
>JGI11705J14877_10001499_pt1 | contig 13343 bp, 15 predicted proteins | sample Etolaghawater15m_FD_14877 | JGI IMG/M metagenome (IMG submission 14877) | reverse complement strand
ACCCAGAGCGTGAGCTCCAGCGGTGTGTCTTACGGCGCGAAATTTAAGACAGGGGGGTTAGCTTTACACGTGTCCGGGTTTAGTGGTGAAGGTCTGGGGCTGCTGCTGGGGCCGGGCGCCGACTGGGGACTCTACCAGGCGGTCGGAGCCCCCGGTTTACATACCTTGATTTATGAAAACGGTAAGGAAGTCGACAGTGACGGCATGCTGGTTCAGGCGTCCTACACGATGGGCAAATCCCGTTTCGTCGCATCGATGGGTGAAACCGAGGTTGAAACCACCGCGCCGACCAAGATGGAAGGCAGCCAGCTGGCGTGGTTCCATTCGTATAACAGCAATATGACGACGGTTGTCGAATTCGATACCAACGAAATCACACTGCTCGGTGGAGCAAAGGAATCGGTCGACACGATTGCGCTGGGTTTGATCGTGAATTTTTAAAGCATAACTTGCCCTGATCAAGTTAGAGGCGGATGACAGCCTTTAAACTAGCCTTTCCTCCATCGCCTGCGGGCGGTGGAGGCTATTTTTCAACCAATGGATGTAAAAAATATGTTTATCAGAAAATACATACCCATTTTGATGACCGGGTATCTGGCCCTGTGCGCCAATCAGGCGATGGCTGAGGTCATCGCGGAACAACAGCTGGCCGATATCCACGGCTGTAGCGTTTGCCATGCCGGTAAGCCAGCTGCGATGGCCGCAGAGGGCAAAAAGGCGCTGCCCATCGGGCCCTCGTTCCAGGAGATTGCCGAGCGTTTTCATGCCAACCCAAACGAGGGCAAGTACGAGGAACTGGTAAGAATCATCAAACACGGCAGCAGCCCCTATCGCTCTCATTTTCGTGGCAAAATCAGCGGGCTGGCGATGCCGCCCAATGATGAAACCATCTCGGACCTGGAAATCAACCGACTGCTGGTATCGATTCTGACCCAAAACTACGGTAACTAGGAGCCTTGTGGACTTAGGCCGAATCTACTGCGCCGCTGGGAATGAGGTCCATATTTCCTCGATTTTTCGTTGCGTAGGCCTACTATGCGCCTCAAAATCGTGAAAATCTGTCCTCTCATTCCCACCTTGCTCGCTACGATCCCCTAAGTCCGACAGGCTCCTGGTCAAGGCGGAACGACTGGCGCAATCCAGTCTCGGCCATCGCGTCGGCGCCGCTCACGGATCAGGGGCCGACGTTGTTATCGGAATGCCAAGTTTGTCTTTTTGCATAAGCACTGAGACAAGGTACAATTCGCGCTTTATTTTTCTCGCCGTAGCAGAGCGCCGGATTCCGTTTTGTATTCCGATAACCTATTCAAGCTGTTCAACGATAAGCGTCTGGTGTTCGCCTTGACGCTGGCACTGGTTGTGCTGCTGGCGGTGAAAATCTCAAGCATCGCCTGGGAATTTGTGCCGCTGCCGGAGCTGCCGCAATACACGCCCGTCAAATCCTCACAACAGTCAGGGCAGGCCGCCTCATCGAGCCGCCTGACGGTGCGTCAGAAGGCGGATCAGATCGCTGGCAAGCATTTGTTTGGCCAGGTTGCGAGTACCGCGCCGGTTGTCGAACAACGCGTCCAGGAAGCGCCAACCAGTACCCTTAAATACAAGCTGCGCGGCATCTATTATTCGCCCGACCAGGCGCTGGCGTCGGTCATTCTGCAGAAGAATACCGATGACGACGAGTTCTATCGACTGGGCGACGAGGTCGATCACAATATATTCATCGAACAGATTCAGCCGGATCACATCATCATCAACCGCAATGGTCGCCTTGAAAAACTGGCGATGGAAAAACCCACAGCCGACCTGACTGCGCCGGTGGCCAGTCTGGCGGCGCAGCGTCAGACCAATACCGAGGCCACGGCGGTGCTGAACAACTATAAACGCCGCTACAAGGATAACCCGATGGCGCTGGCGCGCCGTTTTCAGGCCGTGCCCGTGTATCAGGATGGCAAGAACATCGGTTACAAACTGAAGGCTTTGCGCGGCGAACAATTGCTGCAAAAACTGAATCTAAAACCCGATGACGTATTTGTGGCGGTCAACGGCATTGGTCTGGATAAACCCTTTCAGGCGCTCGATGCGTTAAAGTCTCTGACCACGGCAGAGGACGTGTCGCTCACGGTCCTGCGCGATGGCAGCCAGCAGACACTCGATTTCTCTTTGAACTAAACGGAAGCAACGCCTTGAAGCAGCTTACAACCCTATTTCCCCGAATCCTGATCTGGCTGGCGATCATTGGCCTGGTGACGCTGTTCAGCGACCGCCTGCGAGCCGAAGAGGTCACGCTGAATTTCAGCGATGCCGATCTGTCGGCGGTCATCAACAGCGTGTCGCAGATCACCGGCAAGAATTTCATCATCGACCCGCGGGTCAAGGGCAAGGTCACGGTCATCTCGTCCAAGCCGCTGAATGAAAAGGAGGTCTACAACGTATTCCTGTCGATTCTTCAGGTGCATGGCTTCGCCACGGTACCGACCGAGAACGCGATCAAGATCATTCCGGATGCCTCGGCCAAGCAGGATTCGACCCCGGTGGTGAAACGTCTGGAAGGGCAGGAAGATGATCAACTGGTGACCAAGGTCATCCAGATCGGCAATGTCAATGCGACCCAACTGGTGCCGATTCTGCGCCCGCTGGTGGCCCAGCAGGGGCATCTCGCGGCTTATGCCGAAACCAACGTGTTGATCATCTCCGATCGTGCATCGAATATCGATCGTATCAGCAAGATCATTGCCCAGGTCGATCAGAAAAGCGATTCCGAGATCGAATTCATCAAGCTCGAATATGCCTTTGCCAGCGAGGTGGTGCGCCTGCTGACCTCGCTCGACAGCGCACAGGCGGCGCAGAAACAGCCCGGCACAGCCGATGTCAAATTCACCGCCGACGAACGCACCAACAGCATTCTGTTGAGCGGCGAAAAGCATGAACGGCAGAAGTATCGCTCGATCATCACCAAGCTCGACCAGCCGGTGCAGTCGAGCGGCAATATCCATGTCATTTACCTGCGCTACGCCGAGGCCGAAAACCTGGCCAAGATCCTGGGGTCGGTGGGCAACGATCTGCTCAAGGGACAGAACAAAAAGACCGCCACCGACCAGAGCCTGTCCGATGCCTCGCTGAATATCCAGGCGGATGAGGTCTCCAATGCGCTGGTCATCACCGCACCGGTGTCGTTGTTCAGGTCGTTACGAACCGTTATTCAACAGCTCGATATACCGCGCGCCCAGGTGCATATCGAGGCCATCATCGCCGAGGTTCAGGTCGATACCTCGAACGAGTTGGGCGTGCAATGGGTAATCGATGGCAGTCCCGGTGACGACCCGGTGCTGGCGACCAATTTCTCCTCCGCCGGGTCATCGCTGGCCAGCCTGGCTGCGGGTGCGTTGGGCGATGGCCTGACGCTGGGTATCGGGCGCACCAATGATAGCAAGCTGAATTTTATCGCCGTGGTGCGCGCGCTGGCCGGGGATGCGGATTCCAACCTGTTGTCGACACCGTCGATCGTCACCCTGGATAACCAGGAGGCCTCGATCGTGGTGGGTCAGAATGTGCCCTTCGTCACAGGTGAATTCTCCAGTACGGTCGGCACCACCGGCTCGGCATCCGGCATCGCCAACCCGTTCCGCACCATCGAACGCCAGGATGTCGGTATCAGCCTCAAGGTCAAACCCCAGATCAACGAGGGCAATACCATCTCGCTGGAGATCGAGCAGGAAGTATCCAACGTCAGCGCCAGCACGGCCAGTGCGGTGGACCTGATCACCAACAAACGTCTGCTGAAAACCACGGTGCAGGTCGAGGATGGCGAATTGCTGGTGCTGGGCGGCCTGATCGACGAGGTCATGCTCGATTCGGAACAGAAGGTGCCGGGGCTCGGTGATATTCCCATTATCGGCGCGTTATTCCGCTCCAAGACGACCACCAAGACCAAGCGCAACCTGCTGGTGTTTCTCAAGGCCAGCATCATCAAGGATCCGGTCAAGGCGCGTTCCTTGAGTCTTGCGAAATACAATTTCATCCGCAATGAACAGCTGATCAAGCAGGAAAAGCTGGATTTCCAGAACCCGGTTCTGGACGAGATCAAGCTGGAAGGCGAACGGGAGTAAGCGATGCCGCCGCGCATATTGACTGAAGGCTGCGTGCGCCGCTGGATGACTCGACAATGAAGGAAAATCAAAAGCTGAGTTATGCCTTTTCCAAGCGTTTTGGTGTTCTGCATTCACCGGGCGCAATGGATCAGGTTGAACTGCTGATCGATGCTGAAAACACCAGCCTCGAGTCGATCATCGAGGCGCAGCGCGTGCTCGGCCGCATCGATCGCCTGCGCAGTGTCGATTCGACCGAGTTCAACCGCGCGCTGCGCCACCAGTTCGAGAGCAACAAGGACAGCAGTTCGTTTCTGGAAGCCGAGCGTCTGGGCGGGGAACTGGATCTCAACGACGTTGCGCGCGAGTTGGAAGAACCCGAGGACCTGCTCGAGAGCGATGACGATGCGCCGATCATTCGCCTGATCAATGCCCTGATCACCGAGGCGATCAAGGAAAATGCCTCGGATATCCATGTCGAACCCTTTGAAACCCGACTGTCGATCCGTTTTCGCGTCGATGGCGTATTGCGCGAGGTCATCGAACCGCCGCGCCAGGTAGCGGCGTTGCTGGTATCGCGTATCAAGGTCATGGCGAGGCTGGATATCGCCGAAAAACGGCTGCCGCAGGATGGCCGTATCGCCCTGCGTATTGCCGGCCGGCCGGTTGATATTCGCGTGTCCACGCTGCCGTCGGGGCATGGCGAGCGCGTGGTGCTGCGTCTGCTCGACAAACAGGCCGGGCGTCTCGACCTGTTCCATCTGGGTATGGCGGCGGACAATGAAAAACGTCTACGCAAGATGATCGAAAAGCCGCACGGCATCATCCTCGTGACCGGCCCGACCGGTTCCGGTAAAACCACCACCCTGTACGCCGTGTTGAGCGCGCTCAACGATAGCAAGCGCAATATACTGACGGTCGAGGACCCGATCGAATATGATCTGGACGGCATCGGTCAGACCCCGGTCAACACCAAGGTCGATATGACCTTCGCCAAGGGGCTGCGCGCCATTTTGCGTCAGGACCCGGATGTCGTCATGGTAGGCGAGATTCGCGATAGCGAAACGGCCCAGATCGCGGTGCAGGCCAGTTTGACCGGTCACCTGGTATTGTCGACCCTGCATACCAACTCGGCCGTGGGCGCCATTATTCGACTGCAGGATATGGGGATCGAGCCCTTCCTGCTGTCCTCCAGCCTGCTCGGCATCCTGTCGCAGCGCCTGGTGCGTAACCTGTGTACCGATTGCCGCTCCGAGCAGGAGTTGAATGCCGCCGAGCGCGAGCGTTACCACTTTGCCGAGTCGGACGTTATATACAAACCCGAGGGTTGTCCCAATTGCCTGCATCTCGGCTATCGCGGCCGCTCCGGCATTTATGAGCTTATCGATGTCGATCACCAGTTGGCGCGCATGATCCATGACCAGTCCAACCAGCAGGACATCGAGGAATACTGCCGCACCCGTTCAGCATCGATCTACGAGGATGGTCTGGCCAAGGTGCGCGCCGGGGTGACTTCCATCGACGAGGTATTGCGTGTCACGCGCGAATCATGATGGGTGTGATCTCCTCGCCCGTTTACAGGAGATGATCCTTGGCGGCCTTTGAATACCTCGCCTATGACAGCAAGGGCGGCAAGGACCGTGGACTGATCGAGGCCGATACGGCGCGCCAGGCCCGGCAGCAGTTGCGCGCCATGGGCCTGTCGCCGGTCGAGATCGAGCAGGTTTCCAGCGCCCGCGAGAACACACGCGGCAAGATTCACCGCGACAAGATCAACGTGCCCACGCTGTCTTTGATCACGCGCCAGCTGTCGACCCTGATCAGCGCCGGGCAGCCGGTCGAATCGGCGCTGTATGCGGTGTCGCGGCAAACGACCAAGGCGCCGGCCAAAAAAATGCTGCTGGCGGTGCGTGCCCGGGTACTCGAAGGTTATGCACTGTCCGATGCGTTACGCGAATTCCCGCGCATCTTCGACGCCATGTATACCGCATCGGTGCATGCTGGCGAGCAATCCGGCCTGCTCGATGTGGTCATGGAGCGCCTGGCCGATTTCATGGAATCACGCCAGACGCTGCAACAGAAAACCAAACTCGCGCTGATCTACCCGGTGCTGTTGACCGTGGTGTCGCTGCTGCTGGTGTCGGGTCTGTTGACCTTTGTGGTGCCGCAGATCATCCAGGTGTTCGAAGGCTTCGATCAGGAGCTGCCGTTATTGACGCAATGGCTGATCAGCGCATCGGATTTTTTCAAGGCCAATGGGGTGGTGCTGATCATCGGTCTGTTGGTGCTGTTGTTTGCCTATGCCCAGCTGATGAAATTCGCCTGGCTGCGAGGTCTGCGCGACCGTCTGTTACTGCGTCTGCCATTGATCAGCTACCTCGTGCGATTGTCCAATACCTCGCGTTTTACCCGTACCATGAGCATCCTGGTATCCAGCGGCGTGCCGGCGCTCGACGCCATGCACATCTCGACCGAGGTGCTGACCAACAGCCTGATCAACGAATCCGTGGCCAAGGCCGCGGACAATGTGCGCGAGGGCAGCAGCATCTCCGAGTCGTTGACCCGCACCGGTTATTTCAGTCCGCTGGTATTGCAGCTCATCTCCAACGGTGAAGCCGGCGGCAAACTGGGCGAGATGCTGGAGCGTTCGGCGCGCGCCGAGGAAAGCGAGTTCGAAAGTCTGACCGCCGTATTCCTCGGTATTTTCGAGCCGGCGATGATTCTGGTCATGGGCATGGTGGTGCTGGTTATCGTGCTGGCGATATTGCTGCCGATCTTCGACATGAACGACCTCGTACAATAGGGTGCCCGTTCTGTCACATTGGCGAGCTATGCTCGCATTGGCCGGCTTGATGCTCGTCATGCAACTGGTCGGCCCGGAAACGCTACGCTACGAAACCCGGCTGATCGAGCAGGGCCAGTTGTGGCGCCTGCTCAGCGCGCACTGGGTGCACGCCAACTGGACGCATTACGTCATGAACATGGCCGGATTCGCGCTGTGCCTGGCGCTGACCGGTGTAACATGGAACCTGTGGCGCTGGTTATGGCGTATGCTGCTGCTGGGACTGGTCATATCCGGCGCGTTCTGGTGGTGGCAGCCGCAAATCAACTGGTACGTGGGATTTTCCGGCGTGTTATACGGTCTGTATATCATGGCGGCCGTCGATGGCTTGCGCCGACAGCCGTGGATGTCGCTTATACTTGTGGCGTTTATTGTGGTAAAAATCGCGCTGGAACAGACAGCGCAGGTGGATGTGACCAGTAGCGATCTGATCGGTGTGCCGGTCCTGGTGGATGCGCATTTCTACGGTGTGACCGCCGCCGCGTTGATACTGTTACTGCAATGGATGTTGAACCGAATTCAAACGAGATTTACAAGGGTTATTGATGAAAACTAAGCAACAGGGCTTCACGCTGCTCGAAATCATTGTCGTGATAACGATTATCGCGATTCTTGCTGCCTATATCGCGCCCAAGGTGGCGGGGCGCGCCGACGATGCGCGCATCAGCAAGGTCAAGAACGATATCCAGGTGCTTGAATCGGCACTGGAATTATACCGTCTGGATAACTTCAAATACCCCTCGACCGATGAGGGCCTGCAAGCGCTGGTCACCCGTCCGAGTGCGGATATGAAAAACTGGAAGGACGGTGGTTATATCAAGAAACTGCGCAAGGACCCGTGGGGCAATGACTATCAGTATGTGTCGCCCGGTCGTGACAATGCCGCGTTCGACATCTACTCATTCGGCGCGGATAACGCGGAAGGTGGCGAGGGGCCGGATGCGGATTTAGGCACCTGGAATCTCGATTCCTGATGACCCGCCGGAATCGGGCCGATGTATCCAGGGAGTCGACATGGCGGATGGACCCCGGCCAGGGGGTTTACCATTCTCGAAATCCTGGTTGTCGTCGGGGTGATATCCATTATCGCCTCCACCATTCTGCTCAATCTTTCGTTCAACCGGCCTGAAAACGATCTGCGCGATCATGCTGTGCGTGTCGGCAAAACGCTGCAGTTACTGATGCAGGAGGCCATCCTCGATGACCGCAATTTTGCCCTGTCGCTGGCGCCCAAAGGCTTCGTGATTCTGGAGTACAACGGTGAGGCCTGGGCGCCATCGGAAGACGAGTTTCTCAAAGGCCTGGTACGCGAACACGACTATGCTGACGAGCTGATCATCGACAACAAGGTCGTCGCCATCGAAAAAACAACGCCACCCCGACCGCATATTCTGATCCTGTCGAGCGGCGAAATGACCCCGTTCCAGTGGGATATCAGCGATCGCGACAACAATCTCGTCATGCGTTTGCAGGCCGATCTGTTGGGGCGCGTGCAGATGGAAGGGCCGTCGGGTAGCTTGTTATGAAACGGCATCAGCAGCAGGCGTTTACGTTGATTGAAATCATGGTCGCGCTGGCCATCATCGCCATCTCGCTGGGCGCAATCATCGAGAACACTACCGCCTCCAGCCGCAATGCCCTGTATCTGCGCGACAAAACCGTTGCCGGTTGGGTGGCCATGAACGAGATATCGCGCCAGCGCGCGAGTCGGGATTGGGGCAACAGCACCAGCCGCAAGGGCGAGGTGGACATGGCCGGGCGTACCTGGCTGTGGAAAATGGCGATCAAAAAAACCGATAACACCAACATCCGCGAGCTGCTTGTCGACGTGTATGTCGAGGGTCAGGAGAATCAGGCCCTGGCCTCGATGACAGGGTATATGGCGAAGCTGTGATACGCCGGACAGAGCAGACGCAACAAGGCTTCACGCTCATGGAAATCATGGTGGCGGTGAGCATCTTTGCCCTGATCGCGGCGATGACCATGACCAACCTGATCCAGGTCGGCAAGGCCGGGGAGCAGATCAGTGAGACGCAGACGCGATTGTCGGAAGTGCAGTTCGCGCTGGCCTATCTGGCCAAGGATCTGGCCCAGTTGACCGCGCGTCCGGTGCGCGATCAGTATGGCGACCGGCAGTCCGCATTGAGGCTTTTGCAAAACCGCCTGGGGTTTACCCGCGGCGGCTGGCGCAACCTGCTGGGTCAACCGCGCAGCGACCTGCAACGCGTGGAGTACCTGCTGCAGGATGACAAACTGATTCGACGATTCTGGCCGCAGCTCGATCAGTCGTATGAGGATGTTCACGTTGATCAGCCGCTGTTGACGGGGGTCGACGAAATGACGGTCGAGTTGTTGACCGTCGGCAAGCCGCGTTACTCGGCCTGGCCGCCCGAAATACCCGGAGACAACCAGGCGCAAAAACCGGTGGCGGTGGAATTCGTGCTCAATCTGCAAAACTTTGGCCGTGTTGAAAGGGTGTTCGAGTTAATCGATGTGTTTGAATAAGCTTCAATCTCAGCGCGGTATCGCCCTGCTGATGGCCATGCTGGTGGTTGCGCTGGCAACGATTACCGCAGTATCACTCGTGCACGAGCAGGCCATCAGCATGCGCAAAACAGGCCATGTACAGGCCACGGACATCGCGCTGCAATACAGCCTGGCGCTGGAGGATTTTGCCCGGGTTTTGTTGCGCGAAGATCTGAAAGACTCCAAGACCGATCATCTTGGCGAGATCTGGGCGCGCGCGGAAGGCGTCGCCGCGCCGATCGAGGGCGGAATGTTGAGCGGCAGTATTATCGACGCCCAGTCCCGCTTCAACGTGAACTCGGTGCTGCAGCAGGAAAATGAAGATCGGTTTCGGGTGTTATGCAATAATCTCGATGTCAGCCCAGATTTTATCCCGGCGCTTAAGGACTGGATCGACGAAAATCTGGAAACCGGGGGTGTAGACGGCGCTGAAGACGATTATTATACCGCCCTTGACCCACCCTACCGCACAGCCAATCGAGCGTTGTCGGATATCAGCGAATTACTGCTGGTGAAGGGTGTAAGCCTTGAGATTTTTGAAAAACTGCAACCCTATATCATCGCCTTGCCGGCCACCGCCAAATTGAATATCAATACCCTGTCCACCCAGATCTATGCCACGCTCGACCAGGACCTGAATGTTGAGCAGTTTGAGAGCCTGCGTGAAGAAAACGCCTTCGAAAGCCTCGAAGACTACAAGAATCGCATGCAACATCCAGCCCTGATCGAGGCCGGTCTGAGCGTGTCCAGCGAGTATTTTATCGCCCAGGGCAATGTGCTCAGGGGCGACAAGGGTTTGTCGTTCTCCAGCCTGATTCATCGCGATGACCAGGGGCTGACCCGCATCCTGTGGCGGCGGGTAGGAGGCTTTATCTGATGGCCTGCCGGATTCGCTTCGTCGATTCTGAACTGACCCGCTTCCACTGGTTGCGTACGCTCGCCAATGCCGACGTGGAAAGCGGCGAGGCCGACAGCGGCGAGCTGCGAAATATCTGCGCCAAAGCCGGGCCGCTGACGGTCTTTTTACCACAGCAGGCGATACTGCTGACCCAGGCCATGTTGCCGCCCCGGGCCAGCAAACAGCAGTTGAATGCCATTGCCTTCGCCATCGAAGAGCAACTGGCCGATGACATCGATGACGACTTTTTTGCGCTGATGCCGCAACAGCCCGATGGATCGGTACCGGTCGCCGTGCTGGCGCGTGACCTCATGGACCGATTGAGCGCGGTGCTGACCGAACAGCATGTCCAGACGCGTCATGTCGTGCCTGAGGGTTATCTCTGTCCTCAATCGACAGACGAGGACTGGCTCGCCAGTGTGTGTCCGGTCGCCGACGGATACCTGGTGCGATATGGCGCGCATGCCGGGTTTTACTGTGGCGAAACCCTGTTGCCCCAGAGCCTGCATTTGCTCAAATCCAAAGCCCCCGAGGCTCGCGTGCGGGTCGATTTTTATGCTGAGGATTTACCCGCGGAACTGGAGCAGGGCAGTCTTGAATGTCGCCAGCTTTCGCGCATCGAGTTGCTCGCGGCGCCGCTTGAACTATCGGCATGCATCAATCTGAAACAGAAGGAATACCAGAGCAATCATGCCTGGCTGGGCGTGATCCGTACCTGGCGATGGCCGATCGCCGCCGCCGCCATGCTGGCGCTGGTTTATCTGGGCAGTGGTGCGCTTGATATCTGGCGCATGGAAAAGCAATACCAGGAACTGATCGCTCAGCAGCAGGGCGTATTGAAGGCGCATGTCGCGGACATCACGCCGGGATCGAGGCCAAGGGATCAACTGGTCAAGCTGTTATCGTCGAACCGCTCGCTCGACCAGCAGGCCGGTTTTCTCGATCTGCTGCACGAATATACGCAGCTCAAGGAGGGGTTGCAGACCATTTCGACCAGCAAAATCCTGTTCCAGCAATCGCGTCTCGTGGTCAGTGTCGAAAGCAGGGAGTTGAAAGGGCTGGACGAATTGCGCGAAAAGCTTGCTAAATCCACATACTCCGCATCAGTCGATAACGTCAACATCAAACCCGATGAAACCACCGCCAGGGTGATACTGGGAGCCGCAGAATGAGAGAATGGTGGCAGACATTGAATGTGCGTGAGCGCGTTTTGCTGGCTGCGGTCGCCATCGTGGCCTTGTTTGTGCTCATCGACTCGATGATTGTGGAAACCTATCGGCTCAAAAGCGGCAATCTGGCTGAACAGCTCGAACAGGCCCGCGACGATCTGCAGTGGATGCAGACGGCGGTACACAGACTGCCCAGTGCGCAGGGGGGGCAACCGCGTCAGCCGCGTTTCAGCGGGCGCATCGTCAGTTATGTCGATCAACAGATCCAGCGCCATGGATTAAAAGACCAGATGTTGCAAATGTCGCCGATTCAGGACCATTCGGTCAGGGTGAGCTTGCAGGATGTTGCATTCGCGCGCCTGTTGAATTTTCTTTCCCAGATCGACGGCACGGTCATCATCGAAGAGGCGCGTATTCTGCCCGCTGATTCGCCTGGGCTGGTTAACGTCAGCCTGGTCATAGCCAAGGATGATGCAGCATCATGACCCGCCGCCAGCGAGTTTGGATAATACTGGCGTTTATCCTGGTTTTACTGGGCGGCCTGCTGGTGAACATGCCGATTGTGCATCTGATGCGCTGGGTGCAATTGCCCCCCGGTCTGCAAATGCAAGGACTTGCGGGCACACCGGGCAGGATAAGTCTGGACGCGATTCGATATCAGGACTTTGAACTGCGCGATCTCAGTCTGGAATTTCAGCCGACCTGTCTATTGAAATTGCAGGTCTGTTACCAGGCCGTATCCACCACCAGTGGCCTGTCGGCGACCTTGCAAGGCCACCTGCTCGATCAGAGTCTGCAGCTAAGCGACGCCCGGTTGCAGTTGCCGACAGAGGCGTTGCGCCAGTTTCCCCAGATGCTGGTGCAGCCTGCCGGGCAGTTTAATCTGAGTGTGCGCAGTCTGGTCTTTAGCGATCCACAGATCATCGAACTGGATGCAATGCTCAACTGGGCGAATGCCGGAATTGAAGGCGAGCAGCAGGTTCTGGGTAACTACACCGCACGATTCGCCTTGACCGACGAGGGCCTGGCGATCGATCTGGACGATCAGGACAGCCTGTTGTCGATGAAAGGTGATGCCCTGATCGGCCGAGATGGGCAATATCGCTTGCAGGTTCGGCTGACGGGTAAACCGGGGTTGAATCGATCGGTTTACAGTGTACTGGACATGGCGGGGCAGAAAACGGCAGCCAACAACTACCTGATCAAGCAAGCGGGCAGATTGCAGCCCCAGGTCGCAAGCCAACTGGGGCGTTTGCTGGCGGTGCCATGAAGGCTTGCAGCTAAATTTTTTCGCTTTGTGTGGGGCTGCAAAATGTTTGTGATGTGATTAACAGTATGTGCTGGCAAGAGTATTATCATTGTCATCAGTTTTTCAGCATGGACAAGAAATGATGAAGCAAACAGCGCTAATTTCGTCGGACACGGGCTCTCGTATAATTGATCTGTCAGTACTCATCGTTTCTTTCCTTGTATTTGAGCTGCTAATTGGCAGTCAGGGATTACGTCATACCGCGCTTGAGATGTTGATGTATGTTTCCGTGTTGTTTATATCCATTCGAGTCAGCAAGCGGTTTGTTTTCCAGTCCCTGTCGGGTCAGCACCGCTGTATCAATACAATTTATGGCAATGTGTTCGGCATTGTGGTCGGTGTCACGGTGCTGTTCCTGGTCGATTCGCTGATGCCTATACTGAGTGAAAATCTGCTTGGGGTCGTATTTTCGTCCGTTATGGCATTTTTTGTCTTGGGAACCCTCTCACCTGTGGTAAAATCCTCGCACAAGGATATTATCCACCACTAGTATCCTCGACGACTTCCCTTAAAACAA
>JGI11705J14877_10001498_pt1 | contig 13353 bp, 7 predicted proteins | sample Etolaghawater15m_FD_14877 | JGI IMG/M metagenome (IMG submission 14877) | reverse complement strand
TAATAAAGAGAGGATGACCCCAAGGCAACATTATTGGTTCCCGTTATGTTGGAGAACATTGCGTAAGCACCTATGCCCTCATTCAAGCCTGTGGTATTACTGTATAAGGCAGAACAACCAATCGCTGTGGTGTTTGATGCCGTATTATTGTATGCGGCTCTATAACCGATGACCGTATTATAACTGGCATTGATATTGTTGAATAACGCACCTTCTCCTACAGCCACATTTGCATTACCGTTTATATTATTTTCCATGGATAGGTGTCCAAATGCGCTGTTTCCTGAACCTGTGGTTGTTTGGTTTAGACAAGCATAACCTAAAGCTGCATTCCATCTACCTGAAGTATTAAATTGAAGTGCATATCTTCCCACCGCTGCATTTTGGTTGTCGCTTCCGTCATCATTTATTCCGGAAGCACTTCCTAAAAACACACTGGTATTATCGGAAATGGCATCACTTAAATCGTCAAGTGAAGCTACGGCAGGTGATTCCCAGCTTGCCAGGCCATCAGCATCGGAGGTAAGGACTTTATTTGCACCCGGACTTCCTCCTGTTATTTTAATCGTTCCATTAATATCGACCTGATTTGTTGAAAAATCGCCACCGATGAGGGGTGATGTACCCGGCCCGTTATCTATATAAAGTTTATTATGTCCTGTTTCGCTATATCCGGCTCTAAAGCCAATAAAAATATTTCCGGAACCATTACTGCTATAACCAGCCTCATACCCCAGAGCCACACTACCATTGCCTGTAGTGTTATTTGATAATGCACCCGAACCTACAACCGTATGATAGTTTCCTGTTAAATTATCATAAAGGCTATTGCTGCCTACAGAAGTATTACCAGCGCCTGTGGTATTTGAATATGATGATTTTGAACCAACAGCAGTGTTATAAGCACCTTCATCATTTCCTGAAGCCCCCGCTCCATTGTTATAAAGTGCCGAATCACCAATTGCAACAAGGTTTGAGCGGTTGGTGTTTTCATGCAAAGCCATTGCACCAATGGCAATATTACAGTTTCCTGTTGTATTATTTTCTAATGATCGATAACCAGCAGCAATATTATAGTTTCCGGTGGTATTCCAATACATCGAAAAAGAACCATTTGCAACATTATAACTACCACTTTTGTTAATCCCCAAAGAATAATACCCGATTCCAACATTATACAGACCTGTAGTATCACGAGAAAGCGTACCATATCCAAGAGCTGTGTTACCACTGCCAGATTTATGATTTGATAGCGCAGAGGTGCCTAGCGCAGTATTACTGTTTCCAGTTTTGTTAGAACGAAGAGCAGCTCTTCCAACAGCAGTATTATTATCTCCGGTCAGATTATACTTCAATGACTCATGGCCTATCGCGGTATTGTCTGAACCGGTTGTGTCGTAATACAGTGCCTCAAATCCTACGGCGGTATTATTATCACCGGTTTTATGACTGTACAATGACCTATTGCCTACGGAAGTATTCTCATCGGATGAAAGATTTGAGTACATTGAATAATTTCCTAAAGCTATATTATAACTACCACTGGTGTTAGAATACATAGCTCTTCTTCCAATGGCAGTATTATTGCCACCATCAAAATTCGAGTACATTGATTCACTACCATAGACGTTATTACTAAATCCTAGATAATTAGAATAAAGTGTATGATATCCAACAGCGGTATTAGCGGATCCTCCTATATTACTAAATAGTGAACTTGTACCTATTGCTGTATTTTCAATCCCATATAAGCCTACCGAACCATATGTGCCATTATGATATAGAGCAGAATCACCAATTGCAACAAGATCTGATCGATTATCAGTACTGGCAAGGGTAGCATTACCTATTGCAATATTCCCTTCACCGGTAATATTTTCCTTTAATGCACCAATTCCAACAGCCACATTATAATTACTGCCATCATCGTTGTAGCCAGTGCTATCGCCTAAAAATACGCTTGTACCATCACTACTTCCATCAAACAGGTCATTTATACTTAAACCATTTTTGTTGGTTATTTCAACCCATGTAGCTTGTGTATTATCATAATGCCAAAAACTTTCGGTATCGGTATCATAAACCAACAGTCCACTTTGGGTGGTGCCGATGAGGTTACGCTCGGCGCTGGTAACACGGGGCACCAAGAATCCTTTGGTGGTGCTTTGCAGATCGAGGATGGCCGATGGGTCGGCTTCATCGCCGGTGGTGTTGATGGCTACCTGAGCGGTTATCATCCCACTGAAAATGAGCAAAAATGCTGCGAAAAGAACTAATTTTTTCATGCTATTTGTATTATTGGTTTGTGCTGTTAAAAAAGAAAACCCCTGCTTCATCCCGCAGGAAGCGGGACGAAGCTGACCAAATTTCCTACCTTTGATTTTTTTTAAATATTCAGGGGTTTTTTTCATTCTTAGTTGATATTTATTATTCTGGAAATGTGTTCACCGTCAACCGCAATCTCTAAATGATACCTGGCTTTCACTTGCGGAAGTTTTATATTGATAAAATTTGTTTTCTCAAAAGCAGTCTTAAGCACTGGATCTTTTCTCCGGTCACTTTCCCATACTTCAACCGTGCCCACGGCTACAATTTGATTAAAGGTGATGTACACCACTTGCCCAACAATATTTACGATACACTGACTCATCGTTTTTTTTTCGGCAAACATAAGCCGACAAACTACCGACTGCAATTTTTTAAGGGCGGCAAAGGGTATGCACACCAAATTTTTATGGTATGCAAATGGTATTCAAAAGCCCATTTCATAAAATGCAATAATCTGTTTATAAGTCTTTTAAAACATTCATGCATTTTTATTTTTCGTAGACAACTTGAGGACGCAGGGGTTGATATGATAAAAACGCTATATTTGGGCAAACCAAACTAAGATGATAGAATGCATACCAAAACATAGGTTCGCAAAGAAAGCCGTTGTGTTGTATTTATTTGCTTTACTGACAGGTTACAGCCTTAATGCTGAAAACCAAAAGGTCACTCCAGTCGACAGTAATATCACCATTAGCATCGAAGCCTTAATTCAATCCGGAAAAGACCTTCAAAAAACTCAACCGGAGAAAAGTATTGGGTTGTATAGGCAAGCTTACTTTATGTTCGATTCTACAGACCCTATCGGGAAGGCCAACCTGGCTTTTTTAATGGCCTCCACCTTCAAATCGATGAACAACAACGATTCGGCATTGGTATATTACGAAAAAGCTCAGCTGGGGTATCTTCAGGCCAGGGACACGTTAAATATGATGAAAACTTTTACCATGAACGGCTTATTATTACAGCAAAGGGGGCTTTTCAAGGAATCTGCCGAATTGTTTAAATCAGGCATAAATTTGTTTCCGTCATACCATGCTCACCACGAAGGCGAATCCACTATTAATACCAATCACCTGTCCACTATGATGACCAACTACGGCATTTCGCTGCATAACCTGGGCAGTTTCGACTCTGCACTTTATTACCACCTGCAATCATACGACATCAAGGTTTCAAATAATTCATCCGGACAAGCCATTGCTAAGGAATTGGTCAATATTGGAAATGTGTATTCTACGATGGATAAAAATCCGGAGGCTATCGACTATTTTGAGAAGGCAAAAACACAATTCATGGCTGTAGGCGACACCTTTAATCTGCGTAAATGTTTTAATAACATTGGATTAGCCTACAAACGCATGGGGGATACTATTCAAGCCATTGATAATTACAAATATTCGGAGCAGCTTAGCCGTGCCACCAACTATCCGCAAGGAATTGCGACCTCGCTTATAAACCTTAGCAGTTTATATGCCGGGCAAAACCAAACAACACAGGCTGAGCTGGCTCTTAAAGAAGCCATAAAACTGAGTGAAAGCATACAGGATATTCAACTGATCTCGAATGCCACCCAAAATTTAGCCAGCCTGTATTTCAAACTTGGTCAAAACGACCAAGCGTTAGCCTACGCGCTCAAAGCTAAAGACCTCGCCGGGAAATCACACGAGTTGGATTTAGAAAAAATGGTTTTTCAACTGATATCGCAAATTTATGAAGCCAAAGGCGACTATCAACAATCGCTCCTCTATCACAAAAAATACACTACCCTTCACGACAGCCTTTTCAATGTTGACAATACCCAGCGTTTCAATGAACTTCAAACCGTGTTTGAAACCGCCCAAAAAGAACAACAAATTGCTTTGATGAAAAATGAACAGGAAAAGCAATTGCTCGAAACTAAGATGTTAAAGGCCCGACAGCGCGTTATCTTAGGAGCTGCGGTTGCAATTATCCTACTCTTTATTGTGCTGGTTTACAACATCATTATTCGCCGGAAAAAGGACAAAGAAATCCACAGGCAAAAAGAGCTATTCCACAAAAAAGCACAGGAATTGTCGGAAGCCGAACTCGAAAAACGACGAATTCAGGAGGAAGAACTCAGGCAGTCGGTGTTGTATAAATCAAAGCAACTCAGCACCCATGCCCTGCACATGATGCAAAAAAACACCCTGTTGCAGGAAATTCAGGATGACATAAAAACCTTGTCGAAAAAAGTTCCTGCCAATGAAAGAATGGAATACCGGCGCATAAACCAACAAATCAACCAAAGCCTGCGTGCCGACAACGACTGGGATGTGTTTAAGCTCTATTTCGAGGAAGTGAACCGTGACTTTTACGCCCAACTCAACAAAATTAGTCCGGAGCTCACCACCAACGACCACCGGCTGTGTGCCCTCATCAAGCTGAACATGAACAGCAAGGAAATGGCATCAGTGCTCAATGTGGCACCAAACAGCATCAAGAGTTCACGCTATCGCCTCAAGAAAAAACTGGGGTTGGACATGGAGGCTGATTTGGAAGAATTTATCAGATCACTTAGCTAATTCGAACTATGTCTGACATCACCAAAAATTACAAGATTAAAATTTTAACAGCGATATTGTTTTACATGAATATCGGAATAGCTCATGGACTGTTTGCCGGCAAATCAGATAGCCTTGAAATGCTTATCAGTCAGGCTGTCGGAATAGAAAAGGCCGAGTTACTCAATCTGTACAGCAAAGAACTTTTGTCGGGCAATCCGGCTAAAAGTCTTGAATTGGCCAAACAGTCGTATAACCTAAGCAAAAACGTTGACTACAAAACAGAAATTGGATCAATAAGCTGTTTAACAGAAGCCTACCTGCGTGTTAAACAATACGATTCCTCCGACATGTTTGTCGAGAAAGGCCTTTTGCTAAGTCGGGAGAATAAGGACACCCTGAGTATGATGGAGTTTTTAACCAACATTGGCTGGGCCTATTATTCAAAAGGGAATTTCCATAAAGCCATTGCCTCATTTTCTGAGTCACTAGAAATGCTGAAAGTTTACACTGAAAATCACCCGAATAGTCCGGGGATCAATGTGATGAATTACGCAAAACTTTTAAATAACAAGGCCACAGTGTTTTTTAAAATGGCCTATTACGACTCAGCTTTATTCTATTTCAAAAAGTCGCTTGAATACCGCCAGAAGAATAACGCCGGCTTGGAATACATTGCGCCTACACTTCAAAACATAGGAGGAGTTTGCTACGAGAATAAGAACTATACGGGTGCCGGAGAATATTTCACGCGGGCATATGATATGTTCGTAGAGCTGGCCGACACAGCAAAAATGGCCAGTAATTTAAGTAATTTGGGCATGACTTACAAAGCGCTTGGTGATACAATGATCGCCATTGGAAACTACGAAAAGGCTCTTTCTCTATATAAAAACGCCAACCTTGTGAGTGGTCAGATAAATGTATTAAATAACCTTGGATCTGTATATTTGCAAAAAAAGCTGTACGAAAAAGCATATCAGAGTATTAAGCAGGCTATTGATTTAAACAAAAATGAAAGGTATAAAAGTGCATTGGCTGCCAGTTTGCAAAACATGGGGAGTTATTATGTGAAGACAGGAAATTATTCTGAGGCTATTAACATGGCTAAAAAAAGCCTTGATCTATTGGTCACGCTTGGCAAACGTAGTGGTCTGGAGGATGTGTATTTGTTGATGTCGGAGGCCTATGAAAGAATGGGAAATGCCACAGAAGCACTTTCCTGGTACAAGCTTCACAAAAGCATGCACGACAGCATCTTTAATGAGGAGAGCACGGCCAACTACAACAAACTTCAGGTGATGCTCGAAACTACCCAAAGAGAAAAGGAAATTGCTCTGCTGAAAAAGGAACAGGAAAAGCAATTGTTTGAGACCAAAGTGCTGAAGACCAGACAGCGGGTAATTACAGGAGCTGCGGTAGTGATCATCCTGTTTTTTATAGTGCTGGTTTACAACATCATCATACGCCGAAAAAAGGACAAAGAAATTCACAGGCAAAAAGAGTTGTACCACGAAAAAGAACATGAGCTTGCCGCTGCTGAGCTTGAGAAACGACGAATTCAGGAGGAAGAACTCAGGCAGTCGGTGTTGTATAAATCAAAGCAACTCAGCACCCATGCCCTACACATGATGCAAAAAAATACCCTGCTACTGGAAATTCAGGATGATATTAAAACCTTATCGAAAAAAGCACCCTCCGATGAAAAAACGGAATACCGGCGCATAAACCATCAAATCAACCTGAGTCTGCGTGCCGACAACGATTGGGATGTGTTTAAGCTCTATTTCGAGGAAGTGAACCGCGACTTTTACGCCCAACTAAACGAAATTAGTCCGGAGCTTACCACCAACGACCACCGGCTGTGTGCCCTCATCAAGTTGAACATGAACAGCAAGGAAATGGCGTCAGTACTCAATGTGGCACCAAACAGCATCAAGAGTTCACGCTACCGACTCAAGAAAAAATTGGGGTTGGACATGGAGGCTGATTTGGAAGGGTTTATCAGGAATTTGTAGGGAATTACATTGTCTGATCTTATTTTCCAATCATGTAGCCCTGTTGATGCCAGATAAAACAACCCCCTCTGGGCTATCTTGTAAATAATGCCTGTTGGCTTAAAGATTGTGATTTATTGCCGGAAACTTGTCTTACAATGTGTTGATTGATGTAGTCAATGGCCTCCATCACAGAAACAATTGCTGCCTCTGCATTTTTTCTTTTTGTTGACCACATAGCCTTATAAAGTTGATTTCTAAGCAATCTGGATTTTACATGACCCAATTTCAGTTTTTTTAATAACCTATACGTCTTGGCCATTTTTTGCGTAGATAAAGTATTTGAGTCGAACACCCCGATATAGCACTGAAAAATAAGGATACTCATTACGCCTTCATGAAGAAGGTTGAGCGCTTCCTTGTTCAGGTAGTTAAACGACTGTAGATATCTTGAATAGTCATCACTAAAAACACTTTTAAAGTACCATAAATCTTGCTCATTTTTTGTAATTATCGCCAAGTCATAATATTCGGAAAAAAACGCGTAGAAAAGATTAATGTCATGAAGGGTCTTCTCTACTTCCTGAGGCGTTGGTTTCAGATAGGTCTTTTTTATTCTGTTTAGAAACTTAATCATAGTGTAGGACATTCATTATAAACTATAATGCGAATTATTTAGCGGCCACAATTAAAGTGCAGGGATATTTGAGCATATCACTTAAGCTGTTGTATAACAATGCACTAACTACAAATTCTCCATTCTGTTGTGGCTTAAAAACCAAGGCGGCATGGCTGTGGTAGTGTTTATCGACCTTTATAGTGTTACCTAAGTTATTTTTTAGAAATAAATCAATGTCCTGAACATCTGCATTGTCGCTAAATGCCAGCATCTTGTAGGTTTTTCCCTTATCAAAATTATAGCCATAGGTGATTGACGATTTTTCCAAGAGTCTCGCTGTTACGATTTTCTCTATTTTGTATCCTTCATTTTGAAGCTGATTTGAAAACACCTCGATCAAATTCTGACCATATATTGAAGTAGAGCCTGCGACGGCTAATAATTGCCAGATTGTAATGGCGAGAATGATGTGATAGTTCATAATTTTAATGTTTATATTTGGTAAAACTCTAATACGATGGATAGTTTATTTTGAGTAAAGGGTATTAAATCTCTTAATAACGCCTTTTTTAAACTCATGAAAATTATCGGGTTTTTTTAAAACCAGCAATTCATATATGACCCTTAAAATTGAAATAGTATCAGTTTTTTTCATGGCATTGTATTTGCAAATCCGTTTTAATGCCCCCAAACAGCACAATAGCCCAAACGGACTATCATGCTGCTGATCAAAAATCCTACCTTTTGACTATTACAAGTTTGGGGGAAATTGGTTGAAGATATAAAACTACCCATCATGACTTATTTGGATACTTTGACCTGTTGGCTTAGTTGTTCTATCTCTTGAGCAAGACGCTTTAATAAAAGCTCTTGGGCTTCGAGGCGTTGGCTGAGAAGGGTGTTTTCTTTTTCAAGCTCTTGGATGGCCTGCACTAAAAATGGCGTAAAAGCTGAATACCGGATTCCATATACGCCATTTTCCTTGTTAGCCGGAACATCAATGCCATCGAAAGCTATACCAAGTTCACGGGTGGCGTTTAATACGTCCTCAGGTACAAATCCAACACCCGAAACATGATTTCCAGCTATTGATTGACTGCTGTTATACAAAACAGGCTTAAGTTTTTTAACAAAGGCTAAACCAGGAATATGGGTAAGGTTTTCTTGTCCTTTAACCCAATTTTTGGCTGGCACCAGTTGTGTCCACCCGGCGTATCCTCCAATAGAAGTCACGCTCTGGTTTCCCAACCGAACCATATTTGAGCCATCGGCATGAGCTCCATACCCAATCACGGTAACGTTATTAAGGTTATGCGCGCTAACGGTAGTAAGATGACCAATGGCCGTATTATAATCTCCTGTATTGTTTGTTTTTATGGCACTATGTCCAATGGCTAGATTATAATATCCGGTTTGATTGTAAAAGATGGCTGAGTCTCCAATTCCGATATTACAAATGCCACTTTCGGAAGAAATGGGGTTGGTTCGGTACAAACTGTAGTTGCCAATGGCCAGGTTTTGCGATGTGAAATTATTACCTCCGTTTGAAAACGACAGTTCATACAAGGCTTTTGTTCCAATCGCTATCAAGTTATCCCCTGTGGTATTGTAGTTCAAACTACGCTCGCCCAGTGCAATGTTATTNCTNCCGGTTGTATTACTTAACANGGCCGCCGAGCCAATNGCGCAATTGTTGTTTCCGGTTGTGCTGCTTAGCAAACTATTAATCCCAACTGCCGTATTGTACACCCCGGAGGTGTTCGCGTTAAGCGAATACGCTCCAATGGCGGTATTCTGGCTACCCTCGGTGTTTGCCCACATAGAACTCAATCCCATCGCCACATTATTATTCCCTGTTGTGTTGCTGCTGCCCGCTGCTGTACCTACTAATACATTCATGCCACCGGTTGTGAGACTGGCACCGGCAAATTCGCCAATAATTACAGAATAGTTGGTATTGACAGGTTCAAGTGTATTGTTGTTAAACCGCCATTTCTCCACACCGTTTAAAAAAACCGTAACCTTATTGTCATCAGTGGTTTGTTCTGTATTTACATACGTGTTTTGGTCGCTATCGTTAATCATGTGGTTATTTGAACTGCTTTTCATCTCAACCCATGCGGAAGCACTTTGATCGAAATGCCAAAAGCTGGATGTCTCGTTGTCGAAAACGATTAGCGCATTGGCCGGATCAGCAATTGCCGTACGCTGAGCTGTTGTCATCGATGGAATCAAAATTCCTTTCGTTGTACTCTGAATGTCGAGTTGGGCAGAATTCGCCGGCAATTCGCCGGTATTGTTTATGGCCACCTGAGCACTTATTGTGCCGGATAACCCTAAAGCGATAAGCATAAAAAAGTAAACTAATTTCATAGATTCATTATTTATTGAGTTGAACATTATTTTTAAAACTGTACCGTACACCGAATTGAATGCCGCCTTGAACCAAATGTGATGCTTTATACAGGCCACTCTTATCCGGTAGTTGCCACTCAGGTCTATTTATGTCGTTAAGCCCGTAATCCATGCGTAAAGCGATTATAATAAAAAGGTTGTTATAGGCTTTCACTCTAGCCCCCCAACTCAGGTTGATGATAATATTGTATTCTTCATATCTATTCGTTACCACGCTTTCTGCGACATCATATTCTTCGTTTGTAAATGGATTTTGGGATATTTTATGGTATTGTGCATCATTATATTTCCAATTTTGTGTGGCGTTCTCTAAAAATGCAAGTTCTACCCCTGTTGAAACAAAAACATTTACCAGACCTGAATTCGTTGAGAGATACACTTGTACTGGCACACTATTATAACTCAGATAGATTTTTCTTTCCCATAGCCGACCTTCCTGCTCATCAGCATAGTATTGTTGTGCTTTTCTTTTAGTGTAGCCAATACTAACACCAAGCCAATTGGAAAAATTGTAACCAAGGTGGGCGTTGCCAGAATAGGCTGGAGCTAGATCATACTTGTATTCCATATCGTTACCCCAGGTATTTTGTTGTGTTATTATTGAAATACCACCACTGGCTGACAGTTCTGCAAACAGTCCTTTTTGGGCAATCGCGTGACCCGATATCAGTATAATAACCAAAAGCATCAATAATTTTTTCATACAATTTAACATTTGTGTTGCGATTATTTTTTGATGCGGCAAATGTATTGTGTGAATTTTGTTGAGCCACTATTTCAATAGTAGGCAAATAGTAGGCAGGTGCTGTTAGAAACACTGAAATAAGTATGCAAATGATATGCATACTTTAACTTTTGAAGGATTCTACCTTCTGTATATCAATTACATAGGCAATCACTCAATTGACAAAACACTAAAGAGTAAAAAATGAGTAGATAAGCGAGCCTCTCAATGCTTCCAATAAGGCGAAGTTAAAGGTTGTTATGCAATACCAGCATAATATTTAAAGACTGTTCAAAAAAGTGTGTCATAATTGAATTTCTTTTGTTCCAAAAACTGAAGCGCAAACGTTGCTCAGCCCTGGAAAGGATGTGTTCAAATATCACAGAAATAATAAAAAAGACGGCCGTCAAGAGTGACGGCCGCCGGGACCAAAGTTTCCTACCTTTTGTCCGAATCAATTTTCATTAACAATTTATTTTGCGCAAACGGAAAAACAGCACTTAATGTCACCATGGTTATGGGCTGCAACATTGAGGGAATAGCTCCAAGAATCAAGAAGCAGTGTTGGTGCAAAGTGAAATATTATTTGTTTCATTGTATCATTACTGATTGTCTTCTGGTATTTTAGAAAGTGTTTATTGTTAAAATGACCGGATGGCTCGTACACGAAAAAGATTATTTTTGGAAGTTCCGGCCGGATAACCAAGAGAATCAAACTGTAAATCCCATGCAAGTTCAGAATTATATTCTGTGGAGCTCCAATAAGTATTGCCACTTAATCCGCCAATGGCATCTTTGTTCAGATAAAGTTTACCTAATTCGTCAATACTTGGCAAATACCAATCATCATATCCATTTAATGAAAGGTCATAGCACAATCTCGCGGCAATCCCCGTGGTAGAACAACCACTTACAATTAAATCTGTGTTATTGTTTCCTGATCCCAAAACAGATTGCGTACCGCCTATTAATGTGCCATAACAACCCCATCGTGCTCCTGTGCTTTGGTCGTTTGGTGCCACAATTATACCATGCCGAACATCAGGATCATATCCTGTATCTCCAGGCTCTAAAAAATACGCAACAATGCCTCCTTGATAGAAATCACCAATCTGCAGGTTATTCACAAAATCATCATCTACCCATGTTGGAACACCATTTACATATTTCAAAATCTGCCCGTTTTGACCGGCAGCAACCGTTACCCAAGCAGTCCCATTCCAGTATTGCATCTGGCCGGGGGCGGTGCCGTCCGGAACGCTGGGGTCAGTTTCATTGCCCCATTCGGTTGCCGAGGCATCGGTATTCATCTTCAACACCTGGTTAGCGGTTCCCTTGGCACTGCTTAATACACCTGTGGCGCTGTTTAGTAAAACTCCCTGTGTTGTTAAAACCGGAATCACAATCTGCCCGTTTCCCTGAATCCTGAACAATTCATTGGAAGTTGTAGCTGATGTTGCTCCGTAAAATTTAAAGTGGCCGGTTGTATTTCCCATTTGGAAACGCAGTGCATCATAATTTAACCCAAAGCCGGTAAACTGATGGTCGTTGTCGGCTGTGGTATAGAAAACTATTTTTCTGTTACCAACTATGTTTGCAAATTCCAGCGGTGCTCTCGGGTTTGCGGTGCCGATGCCAATATTCCCTGCATTATAATAAATATTTGAACCGCTGGTTGTCCATTGGCTTACAGAAGGCGTTGCCCAGCTTGTGTTCCCGCTACCATCCGAAGTAAGTACCTGCCCGCTTGTGCCTCTGCTTGTTGGGAAGGTGATGCTTGTATTTGTGCCGTTTCCGTTTAAAGTAAGTGAGCCACCAATGGTGGTGTTGGCGTTTTTCAGTATAGTAAGTGCGTTGCTTTTGGTAACATCCGTAGACCCGTTTCCAACTACAAAAAGGCGGTCTGTAGCAATCCAGTCGGTAGTGCTTGAAGGGGTGTAATCTGTATTAAATCTGCCCATAACGGTTTCAAATCCCGATGGCGCTGTTGTTCTGTTTCCCATAGCTGTTGAGATTCTGCCTGAGGCAGTGGTATAATCTCCCATGGCTAAAGATGCATAACCGGAAGCTATGGGGTTGTTACCAATGGCAACAGCATATTCATTGGATGCTGCTGCATCTCTGCCCATTGCGATAGAATAAGCGGCGGTAGCATCTGAGGAATAGCCCGATGATGATGAAAAAGAGCCACTAGCTATTGTATAAGCTCCCATAGCTGTGGAATACGGTCCACTGGCTATTGTGTTATTTCCCATCGCTGTAGAATAATCTGTAGTGGCTTTCGTATTATATCCCATTGTTGTGGAAAATGCTCCACTGGCTATTGTATAACCTCCCATTGCTGTAGAAACTGCACCGCTGGCAGTATTGTTGCCACCACCAAGAATAGCAGCTCCGATACCACTGGCCACCTGAGTGGCATCTAATCTAATCAACTGCAAATCTACTGCTAAATTACCCCTGAGATTCCCGCCTGCAGTAGTCCCGTCAGGCTGCTGGGCAATTATTGCTCCGGTGCCTTTGGGCTGAATCACAAAATCAACATTAGATTCTGCATTATCGGGAGTAAGTTTTACACCGGTTTTGGAATCGTAGGTGAAATTACTTTCGGTGAAGTTTACTAATCCGTCAGCCCCCGATAGTTTCTGCCATTGTGTCCCGTCATAATAATAAAAAGCATTATCACCATCGGGGCCATTGGCCGTTACATACACCAGCAGTCCGGTTGGCGGGGAAAGCGGCAGG
>JGI11705J14877_10001497_pt1 | contig 13356 bp, 10 predicted proteins | sample Etolaghawater15m_FD_14877 | JGI IMG/M metagenome (IMG submission 14877) | reverse complement strand
GTGTTTTCCTATTTGGTCTTGCACCGGATTGGGTTTTCACTGCCACTTCTGTTACCAGAAGCGCGGTGCGCTCTTACCGCACCATTTCAACCTTACCTGATCTCCGAAGAGCCATCGGCGGTATATTTTCTGCTGCACTGTCCGTCAGCTTACACTGCCCAGCCGTTAGCTGGAATCCTGCTCTATGGTGCCCGGACTTTCCTCCGAAGTTAAACCTTCCGCGGTTGTCCGACCCACTTTTTAGATGGCGTATAGTACAGCAATCACTCTTAAAAGGCGAACAATGGATTTACTATTCAACTAAAAACGCTTTACCAGGCCTGGTAGTGCATGAATTAATTTCTCAATAAATTTTAGTACGCCAATGCGAGTTCTCTAGCCAGCTTGTTTCTGAACCGATATGGGACTTTTTGGTTAATCATCATGGCAAAAGGTAAAAAACCTTGTTCATTTTTAATATAACCGGCCAGCGTGCTGACACCAATAAGGGTTCCTGACTTTGCAAAAACACTGTTTTCTACTTCTGGGAGAAGTTTAATCCAAGGTTTGAAAGCTTGTAAAACATCAATCAACTGCGATGGTGCAAGTCTATTATTACGGGACAATCCTGCTCCATCTTCAATATAAAATGTCTGCCAACTAAATTTTTCTGTCAGTATTTTTTTATAGACTAACTGCACTTTATCTTGAGACGCTTGCCCTCCTAGCAATTCCACACTCAAATTTAAGGCTAACTGATTCGCAATAAAATTGGTTGAATATTGCATCATCGGCTTCACCACTTCAGCCAATGTTCTGCTATTAAAGTGTGTGTATAAAGGTGCGTTTGTATTTTCATTAGAATTTTCTACATTTTCTAACGCTTTGAAAGTCACATTATTTGCCACCTCAATCCCTTGTTGCTTTAAAAATGCAGTTAACAGCTCAGCAAAATAACGTTGATTAAGCTGAGAATCGGTACCTAAGTTAACCCTTTTGTACTTTCCAGATGGTTTAGATTTATATCGTTTAATAGTACTAGCGACCGCTAACCCAGATTGCGTCATCGGAGTTTGCGGCTCTGCAGAGAGCAGCCTTTTGCCGCGTTTTAAAACATAAATACTATTAAAATTGGCTGCAATTGCAGATGGAATCGCATCATAAGGGTTATCAGTTAAACCGGTTCCTGGCATGACCAATCCTGGTTGATAGTAACTCCCATCCAATTGAATAGTCGATATGTTATTAACACCTTGTTCTTGCAATTTAGCTTTTAAACGTTTGGCAACTAATATCAATTCTTCAGAAACTAAAAATGGATCGCCATAACCTTTAACGATTAGAGTCGTTTCTTTAGCCGCATTTTGCGTCAGATAAAAATCGGTTTTGAAGCGATGGTTTTCGCCCCAGTGTTGTAATGCCAAATAAGCGGTAATTAATTTGGTGGTTGAGGCTGGAACATAAGCTTGTTGAGAATTCTTAGATTCTAAGGTGTGCTTGTTAGCATCCAACAGCAAGAAGCCCGCTTCTTCTAACTTAGAGAAAAACTGCCAACTCGGACCGTTTAATTTCACTTTGGCAACATCAGCTTGCGCAGCCAATACCCCATTTGAAACTGAAAGCATGGCGGTACTGAGAAGAATTGATATAAAAAATACGATTTGAGTCACATTTATTCACTTAGCAAGAACGAACTTAATTAAAAAGATAAGTTTATTATATGACAGTTTTCACCACTAGATATTTACACTTCAAATTCAAGCACCATAGCTGATTTAATTTTAATTACACGCCATATGGGTTTAAGATACATCCAATTCAATTTAAAAAAATTAAGACCATGAATCATTCAAGCGCACAAACCATAAAGCCCATGTCTAAACTGAAACATCCATTGACCAAAACCCTTATTTTCGGATTTATGTGGGCTATCGCATTTGCTTTACTTTTGCCACTGGGCAAGATTGAATTTTGGCAATACAGCTTTTTTGTCGGTGCCGTACCTAGCACCCTACTTTGGGATATCTTTAATATTCAAAATCAAATGAGTGTCATTGCTATGGCGTTATTAAATAGTTTTGTATTGCTTCTTCCATACTTTTATTACCTCAAAGCCAAGCAACAATATTGGTGGCTGTATTTGAGTATTTCGCTTTACGGCTTTATTAACGCTTCTCTTGGTTTTACCATTATTATCAGCGTTAAAGATTTTGCCCACTGATTGTTTATGAACCTGCCTTCAGAAACCTTAACGGATATTTGCATTGCAAATACTTTCCCTGAAAAATCTCAGACATTAAGTAAACAGCTCAACCTTCCTATCTGCTTAGAGAGTAACTCTGAGCAGTGGCTTGACTGGGTTAACGATAAAAAAGATCCTATGCTTAAACTGGCTTTATGTGCACACAAACAAGGGCCCGTTTCAATTGACTTCTTATCTGGTAAAAAAGCCCATCGTAGACAATTTGGTGGCGGTAAAGGTCAACCTTTAGTTAGAGCGATGGGACAACTTGAAAATGGTATGCCAAAAATTATTGATGCTACCGCAGGTATGGGTGGAGACAGTTATGTTTTGGCCAGCCTTGGCTTTGAAGTTCAAATGATTGAGCGCTCACCCATCGTGGCGGCTTTGCTCAATGATGCTTTAAACAGAGCAAATCAATCATTAGATAATGACTTGCCTAATGATTTGCCTGATGAACTCCAGCAGAGCATTCAAAACCTATCTTTAGTTAATGCAAATAGTACGGACTATCTTCTTAATCATCAACCTGATGTTGATGTCATTTATATGGATCCAATGTATCCAGAAAAAAAGAAAAAAGCCGCCGCCAAAAAAGAGATGCAAGCCTTACAGCAATTAGTCGGCCCTGATTTAGATAGTGAGAAGCTGTTAGAAACGGCATTAAAAACAGCAACATACCGTGTTGTTGTCAAACGTCCTAAAGGCGCGGACCCGGTTTATTGTGCATTAAACAATATTCAACCTAGCTCCAATATAAGTAGCCCGAATACACGCTATGATATTTATGTCATAAAAGCGTTAAAAGCCTCTGGTCAATTATAAAGAGGTCTTTGCAATTTAAGTAATGCACTTTATGCTGAGTCGACTACTTAGACCGCCTTTTATTTAAAGGCCTTGTGAATCAGATGCTAAAAATTCTTATATTAGATGATGCAAAAGTCATTCGAGCCCTACTAAAACTTACCTTAGAAAGTGATGGGATTGTATGCGACGAAGCGGCTACCGTTGAAGAAGCACTGCAATTTGCACAGAATAATCAATATGATTTATTGATTATCGACTACATGCTAGAAGATGGACACAACGGTCTAGAGCTTGTTGAGGCAATAAAATCTTCAGCAAAAAACAGAGAAACTCCCTGTATCATGTTAAGTGCTGAGGATGGCGAGGCCTGCAAATCAAATGCGAAAGACCTTGGGGTAAGAGCTTGGCTTAAAAAACCTTTCACACCAACAGGCCTGTTAAAAATTATTTATAAAGTCCTAAATATGGATTACTCAATTCATAAACACGGAAACATTCAATGCACCATCACGAATGATTGCGCCTTACTAAAACAGACCAACAGCTAAACCCTATTCTTTAAGCTCTAAGACCCTTTGATAAATCGGTTTTTTCTTTTCGCCAGTCAGTTCCGCAATAATCTCCGATATCTGCTTCACCGGTAATGATTGTTTTAACATCACTTGAATCATTTTGTCCTGTTCGATTAAAGCCGCCTCACCCTCTTCAGACGATTTTACTGGCGCGCCTTTAAGCATTAATACAAACTCACCACGCACCTTATCCGAATTATCCGTAAAGTAGCTGTACACCTCTTTTAAGCTACCCGATACAAATTGCTCAAACTTTTTGGTTAACTCTCGAGCAACCACTATTTCGCGATCCTCGCCAAAAGCACTCAACATAGATTGCAAACAGTCCATTAGTCGGTGTGGTGATTCATAAAAAACTAAAGTACGCACATCTGTCGCTAGACCTTGTAAAACCAATAAACGCTTACTGGCTCTAGCAGGCAAAAAACCTTCATAAGTAAAACGATCCGTTGGCAAGCCAGCAGCACTTAAGGCGGTAATAACCGCACTGGGCCCTGGTAATGGCACAACATTAATACCCTCATATCTTAACAACTTAACTAAAAAATAACCTGGATCATTAATCAGAGGTGTGCCTGCATCTGAAATCAAAGCCCCACTTTCGCCATTTTTTAACTTCTCTAATAATTGCTCACTGCGCTGTTGCTCATTATGTTCATGTAAACTAATAAGGGTTTGATTAATACCTAACGAGTGCAATAAAGGCTTACTATGGCGAGTATCTTCCGCAGCAACCCAATCTACCTTTTCTAGCGTTTCTACAGCTCTTCGAGTGATATCTCCCAAGTTGCCAATTGGCGTTGCCACAACATAAAGCGTTCCAGGGATTTGTGTTTGATTGTGAAGCGTCATAATTAACCTTAGTTTTTTGAAATGTGCGCCGTTAAATTAAAAACAGCTAAGCAAGATTACCCAATCTAATTTGAGATTGAGATATAATCTTTGAATGCCATTTAACAACAAAAGCTATTTTAAAACAAAATGATGAAGACAACGCCTTTTTACTGTCCAAAGCCAATAAAAGCTTTAACTTTTACAGCCCTATTTCTAGGGCTTACAGCTTGTGGGAACGTACCGAATAAACCTAGCGCTGAAACAAAACCAAAAGAAGTTGTCTCTAAAAAAGTGGATAGCGCTCAAGCTACTCAGGTCAAAGATTATTCCCTAAAAGAATTAAAAGCACTGCGCGCTAAAGCTTCTCAGCAGAGTCAGTGGACTGACTACCTCATGTACAGCACACAAATCTGGCATAAATCAAACAAAAACCCTGCTGCCCAATCTCAAATTGAAGACCAGGCCTGGTTAATTTTAAACTCATTATCCTCTCAGCAGTTGCAAGCCATAGAAAGAAGTACGCATGCCGATGTTCAACCTTGGATTTCTCTACTCAACGCCTTTGAGGGCTCTAAGTACGATGTGCAAGCTAACTTAATGAACTTAAATAGCTTTGAATCAGATGCCATTTTTCACCAACACCTGTTAGCAAAATTAATCGCCCAGCAACCCAAAGCGGAGAGCATTAAACAAATTGCCGTATTGCTTCCTATAGAAGGCCGTTATAAAGTGGTTGGTAAACAAATTCGTAGCGGCATTATGAAGGCCTTCTTTGCCTCAGATCAAACCATTACGCTTAAGTTTTATGATTCTAGTGAGCTTGCCAACTTAGAAGCGATTTACACTCAAGCCAAACAAGAAGGTGCCGATAGAATCATTGGTCCACTGCGTAAAGAAGCATTACAAGAACTAGCGAGCTTTCGTGATGATAAGCTACTTGCTTTAAACAATATCGATGATACCTCTTTTACACAATTTAGTTTTAAATCCCCTGACCCTAGCATGCAAATGCTAAGAAAGTTTGAAACTGCTGGCTATAAACGCATTGGCATATTAACCAATGACAGTAAAAACTCTCTGAATCGAGCACAAGCGCTACAACATACTTTAACTCAAGCTAACTACCAAGCCGTATTGAGTGTTTATCCAGATGAAAAACCACGCCTAAGAGACGCTTTAGGTGCTTTAATACACGAAAAGCAGAGTGATGAACGTCAGAACAATCTGCGCTGGTTAATTGGACAAAAGCTTAACTTCTTCCCTCGTACTCGCCAAGATTTAGACGCTATTGTCATTTATGATAACGCGCATCGAATGTCAGTATTTAGACCGCAATTTGATTTCTTTGAACTGAACACACCTGTGTTTGGTGACATTGAGCTAACGCCTGCTAACTTTCAAGACATCAAAGAAAATCGTGATTTGAATCGTGTTAACTTTTTAACATACCCTGCCACCTTAGAACCTGTTGATTTAACATCGAAATTCGAAGCGTTTGGTTGGGATAGTTTTATCATCAGCACCCATATAGAAGACCTACAAAATGGTGGCTGTTTAGCGAATGCTAAAACTGGAATATTGAGCCTAAATAATAATGAAATCAGCCAAAAGCTAATATGGGCCAAATACAATAAAGAGGGTCAACTCATAGAAGCCCCTGCCATTGAATCTAAAGAAAAACGAGATTCTGATAGAAATAGCGATACCGAATAATTCAACTGAGCCTATGTCAAAGCTTGCTTCTCTTTTTTCCATCGGTCATCAAAAAGAACAACAAGCTAAACATTGGCTAACTCAGCAAGGCATCAAGATCATTGCTGAGAACTTTCGTTGTAAAGGTGGAGAAATTGATTTAATTGGTTTAAACACACAAAACCAACTTATCTTTTTTGAAGTTAAGTACCGCAAACAAACCAACTACGGCAACCCTGCCGAAACCGTTACTCATCAAAAACAACAACGTATAATTCTATGCGCACAAAACTTTCTACTGAAAAACCCACAATATTAAGAATCAGCCATGCAGTTTAACGTAATCACTTTCACAGCAAAACAACAAACTCCAGAATGGATTCAAAACGCCTTTGAGGCTTTTTAGTATTTAAGAGTTAAGGATAGTTACCAGGCCAGGCAAGTTTAATTTATATTCTGAAAAGCCAACGACAAACGCCAAGACTCCCCTTGTAATAAATTGTGCAAAGTTCTTAACGAAGTGAACGGTCTAGGTGCCCCTTGAGGGTATAAAAATCCCATCTGTTTGAGCGGAGCGAGTTTTGGGATTTGAGTGAATGAGTTTAGAACTTGCCAATTTATGGAGCGGGGTGCCCTTGTTGGCTTACCTTATTGGGCAAGCAATAAAGTAAGGTGAGGCCTTAAAGATAGATATTAAGGGTGTATAAATATTTAAAAGGCTTCTCAATAGATAAGGTTCATTAAACCTTAAAAACCAAAGAACCAGGCCTGGTTATCCATTTTTAGACTTAACGACTCTCAGCTTTCAAAATTGTTGGCAATGTTTTTAATACTGAATCGGGATTTAAACTTATTGCATCTATTCCCAACTCAACTAATAACTCCGCAAACTCGGGGTAATCGGATGGGGCTTGGCCGCAGAGGCTTATGTGTTTGCCATTACGTTTTGCCCCTTCAATGGCCATTTTGATCATCTTAATCACACCAGGATCGCGTTCATCATAATCGTAAGCAACCTTTTCTGAATCTCTATCCACGCCCAGAACCAACTGGGTTAAATCATTCGTTCCAATAGAAAATCCATCAAAATATTCTGAGAACTCAGCCATTAACAAAACATTATTTGGAATTTCGCACATCATATAGAGCTTCAATCCATTTACACCTCTTACTAGGCCATTTCTCGCTAAGGTTTCCACCACGTTTTTGGCTTCTGCCACACGTCGACAAAATGGCACCATAATGATGACATTATCAAAGCCCATTACTTCACGTACCTGTTTTAAAGCACGACATTCCAAGGCAAAACTCTGACTAAAATCGCTATCGTTATATCGCGCCGCACCGCGAAAACCAATCATCGGGTTTTCTTCTTTTTGTTCAAATGCTTCACCACCAATGAGGTTGGCATATTCATTGGATTTAAAATCTGATAATCGGACAACAACGGGCTTAGGATAGAAGCCAGCTGCTAGGGTTCCAATTCCTTCCGATAGCTTATGAACAAAAAATTCAGCGCCATTTTCAAAACCTTCTAACAGCCCATTAATCGTTTCTTTATCTTCTTCAGATTGTACTTTTTCGGGATTCAGTAACGCCTGGGGATGTACTTGAATCTTATTATTAATAATGAATTCCATGCGTGCCAAGCCCAAGCCATCATTAGGGAGCTTATTCACTCTAAATGCCATTTCTGGATTGGCTAAGTTCATCATAATTTTAGTTTTTGGTCTCTCAATATTAGATAAATCGGTTTCGATAATCTCATATTCCACCATGCCTGGGTAGACATGCCCTTCATCCCCTTCGGCACAAGATACGGTTATATTCTCTTGGTTTCTAAGCACTTCGGTTCCCTTACCGGTTCCCACTACAGCGGGAATACCCAATTCTCGGGCAATGATGGCAGCATGACAAGTACGCCCCCCGCGATTGGTCACTAAACCAGAGGCAATCTTCATAACAGGTTCCCAATCAGGGGTTGTCATATCAGAAACAAGTATCTCACCTGCTTTAAACTCATGTAAGTGTTCAACAGATTCAATGACTCTAGCTCGTCCATAGGCTATTTTAGCGCCCACTGAACGACCACTTATTATTGGCTGCGGTGAAGCGTCTTTTAACTGATACTGTTTTAAAATCATTCCACTGTCTTGAGAGGCTACGGTTTCAGGTCTTGCCTGAACAATAAACAATTCGCCCGTTACCCCATCTTTAGCCCACTCAATATCCATAGGTCGATGTTGTTTAGCATGCTGACTATAATGTTGCTCAATCTTAATCGCGTATTCGGCCAGCTTTTCGGCTTCTTGATTGGAAATACAAAACTGTTTTCGTTCCGAAGCGCCAGTAGGAATATTGTGAACGGCCTCTCTTTTATTCACATCACTGGTGTAAATCATCTTTAATTTTTTTGAACCTAAATGGCGTTTAAAGACACTTCTAAAACCCTTTTGAAAAGTCAATTTATGCACATAAAATTCATCTGGATCAACCGCCCCCTGCACCACATTTTCACCCAAACCATATACGCCAGTAATTAAAATAACGTCTTCAAAACCCGTTTCGGTATCAATGGTAAAAATAACGCCGGATGAAGCGATATCCGAACGCACCATAATTTGTACGCCAATAGACAAGGCCACATCAAAATGATTAAATCCTTGATCCACTCGGTAGTGAATTGCTCTGTCAGTAAACAAACTGGCAAAGCAGTGACGACAAGCATCAATATAAGCTGCCAGGCCTGATACATTTAAATACGTGTCTTGCTGACCAGCAAAACTGGCTGTAGGCAAATCTTCTGCGGTTGCTGAACTTCTTACGGCTAAAGAGATGTTTGAGCCGTACTCTTCAATTAGCTTTTCATAAGCGTAAGACATTTCTTGATAGAGTGCTTCGGGTAACTTAGCTTCATACACTAACTCTCTTAACAGTGCGCCATTCTTCTGCAAATCTTTGGAATTTTCTGGGTCTAAATCATCCAACAAACGATGCAATTCTGGCCAAAGGTTATTTTCTGTTAATAGAAAGCGATACGCTTCAGCCGTAATGGCAAAACCGTTGGGTACAGGCACACCCTTTGGCGCTAACTCTTGATACATTTCTCCCAAAGAAGCGTTTTTACCTCCAACCAAATGCACATCATCAATACCAATTTCATTAAAAAAACGGATGTATTTAGCTTGATCAGAACGATGCTGCTCAGACATGGAAAGCCTCCTTAAAAACTGGACTATGATTCAATCAGGGATTATTTAAGCTTACGCTTATTGAATTAGAAATGCTCAAAAATTTAATTATTGCTAAATAAGACAACTAAAGGGGTTTACCAGGTCTGGTATATCTTGTGGACAAACGTATTGTGAGCATAGAGAGCTACTTGAAATTAAACTAAAAAAGCCATCAAGATATATCTTGATGGCTTTTTGTTTCCAACCCTGTTTACACGGTAAATTTAAAACTTAATCAACCGTATATAAGATGTAGGTTTCTTAGATTGATTTTGTGCAGAAGTAGAAATCAACACAATCATAATCATCAGAAGCCATACGAGCTTTGGCTTCCTCTGCTGTTGCTGCAGGTGGAACAATGACCTTGTCACCAGGCTGCCAAGCGGCTGGAGTAGCTACTTTATGCTCGTCAGAAGTTTGCATTGCTTTGATTAAACGTACAAACTCATCCATTGAACGACCATTACTCATCGGGTAATACATCATCGCACGTAATTTACCTTCTGGATCAATCATAAACGTTGCACGAACCGCTGAAGTATCTGCTGCACCTGGGTGAACCATTCCGTAATCTGTTGCTACTTTCATATCAAGATCAGCAATTATCGGGAATTCGATTTCCATGCCCCAGTTTTGTTTAATATTTAATTCCCAAGCAATGTGAGAGTGGTGAGAGTCAATAGAAAGACCTAAAAGCTCACAGTTCAATTCATCAAATTGAGGCTTACGCTCTTGGAAAGCCATAAATTCAGTGGTACATACTGGTGTAAAGTCAGCTGGATGAGAGAAAAGGATTAACCACTTTCCTTTATAGTCTTCTAGCGTCTTACGACCGTGTGTAGTTACTGCATCAAATGCAGGAGCTGCTTCGTTTAAACGTGGTAATGAAATGATTTGAGATTCTTGATTTTCCATGATACTTATTCCTATGCTTAAGTAATTAATTTTATATATACATAAATCAATATATCTAATGCTTGAGGTAACTATACTCTCGAAAAACCGATAAATAAAATTAATTATAACTAAGCTACCAATAGCTTTTAGCTATCGAAAGAAATAAGGCAGGTCTAAATTCGTGTTAACGACAAGCAATGCCTCTCAGGACAAACACCCTAGATAGGACTTACAAGCCTGAAAAGCAAAACGTTAATCGCATGAAGCCTAAACGGACTTCTCTACTACGATACGAACAAATCGTCCATCACGCTGCAGAGTTTGCTCTATTAAGTTAAAGCCCACTGATTTAAGCATAAAGACAATATCATCCGCATGGTAACGGTTATGCTCTAGAAAATGCTCAAAGACGTCTTCAATTTCATCACGTTCAATATCAGTATCCCACAACTCAGCATTAGGGTATTTATGGGTTAGATACTCTTCTAGCGGTTGACGTACTAAATCAATAATACAAAAACGCCCGCAAGGCTTTAACCATTTATAAGCCGCTTTGAACATATTAACGGGCTGCGGTAGTTCATGTACCAACATATTCGCCATAATGGTAGCGGCTTTACCCTCACCAATATTAGCCACAGGCTCATTTAAATCGTCTTTTAACATACGCGCATTATCTGGCAAACTGACTTGTGCCGCTAACATGTATTCTGCCGCATCAATTCCGATAGCCGTATTGTCAGGGTAACGAATCGCTAAATCTTCGACAAATTGTCCAATTCCCGCACCTAAGTCAACTAACCTATCACCCTTGGCAATCGCCACACCCATCTGAGCATTCCAGAACTCCCAAAAATCAATATCGTGACGACGTTCATAACTTTGGGTAATCATCTTACGTGCGTGATCTGCATCACCACCATGGTGGCGTAAAATCTGAGCTTGTGTCTTTTCCATATTTTTATCTCTTTGTTTGGATATTATGGCCAGTTACTGAGTTTTCTTCATTGAACTAATTTATCTTCTAGCATCAATTTAGTTCTTGCCATATATCAAGATAACTAAAATACAAAACCCATTTTTGTGGGCGTTGCTCTATCTGATCAAACAGTTGGCCGTAACGTTCTAACTGCGGTTGATATTTTTCTGTTTGGTACGCTATAAATGAATCCACATTTTCATCATCATTCACACTCGTTTTGTAATCGACAATCCAGCGAACTCCATCACTATCAACAAAGGTTCTGTCAACAATATGGTTAGCCACTGTATCACCTTCAATGGAAATTAGAGGGTATTCCGTTGCTGATTCAGGCAAACTACTTTGTAATGCCCAACACACTTTAGGATTATTTAACGCATGGTTAATCGATTGTGTTACTCTGCGCATCGCCTCAGACAAGTCTTTTTCTGGTAGACCGCTTTGCAATAGCCATAACTCATATCCAGGTAACATTTTGTTGAGTTTGGCTTGGTTCCATTGCTCTATGCCATCAATGACCATTTGTTCAAAAATAGCGTGAACTAAATTTCCTACCGTTGTGTTTAATAGTGCATTCTGCTGATTAAATACCAGGCCTGCTGATTGGTCAGTCGCCATGTCTTGTTCGACCAACTCGTCAGATAAATCCTTTTGTTGATAAGCCTTGGTTGTTTGAGCCGAAATGAAAAGCGGTTCAGCTTTAAACTCAGAAAAACCTATACGCTCTAGAGGTAAACGACTTACTTTTGGCCAAGGAATATCAACCTCTTGCTCCTGCCTGTCTGGCGGATTGTAACCACCAGCAAGTTCTTCAAACTCTTTCTGAGCATAAGACCAAAGACTTTCTAACAAACTCTCTTTGGTTGGAGTAATAGTGTAATCACCTTTTTCCAAGTTCTTTTCTGTTGGCTGGTATTTAACTTGAGCAAATAGGTGAAGCTGCTTTTTAGCTCGAGTTGCCGCCACATAGAGCAAACGCCCTAATTCATAACGCTGTTTTTCTGCTTCAAAACTTTTTAACAGGGTACGTAAACTGGAGGTTTTTTGGCCTTTTTGGTCAATTGGTGCAATGACCAACTGCTCTTCGCCAATTTCGCCAAGAAACTGAAACCATGAAACCAATTCGGCATCATCGCCGCGTGGCTTTCTACCTAGGCCTGGTAAGATAACGGTATCAAACTCTAAGCCTTTAGATTTGTGCATTGTCATCAACTCAATACGTTGACTTTCAGGTGCGCTGTCTGGTCGAGCAAATAGGGTTTCCATCTGCTTTTCTAGCTGTTTAATGTCTAATAGTTCACCATCATTACTGGCAAGTGTTTGGCAAAATACGTCTACATTTTCTAACGCCAGAGCATTCTCAACCGTTTGTGGTCCATCAAGCTGTAACCAGGTTTCACGAACTAAGGTCGAAAACGATAAACTGCCTAAACGTTTTAGCGCATTATCGATAATGGGCATCGACTTCTCTAAACGCAACAAGCCTACCTCAGAAAGGTTTTCTGTATCACTAAAACACCAGGCCTGGTGATTTGATTTCTTGGTATCTTTACAACGAAAACGTTCAATGGCATACCAAGTGGTTTGAAATGGCTTATCGCCAATAACGGCATAGATATCTTTAAGGTTTAAACCTACCAAAGGTGAACGAAGCAAGGCAATCCAAGCCGCTCTATCTGCAAGGTGCAATAAAGAACGACTCAATGCCAACACATCTTGCACCTCTTGACGCTCTGAGAGGTTTTCTAAATCGACCGCTCTAAAACCAATTTGCTGCTGTTTTAAGAGTTGTGCAATGCCCATTAAGCCAGAGCGTGAACGGCCCAATATGGCTATTTTAGAAGGTTTGAAAGGTTTATCTAATGAAGCGTTTTTAGATTCTGCGTTATCAACTTCTGATTCCGCAAATTCTGCTAGACGTTTTTGAATCACCTCTAAGATTTTTAACGCTTCCTCATGTGCGCTTTGGTTCAATGCCCAATGCGTGGTGACCGCTTCGTTTTCGTCTTTAGAATATGCAATCGAATCACTGTAACTGACCGCGCCTTTTTCTTTGGCATCTTCTTTTGGCAAAATTTTTACAAAGGCTTGGTTTACCCAATTGACCAAGCCTGCGGT
>JGI11705J14877_10001495_pt1 | contig 13364 bp, 5 predicted proteins | sample Etolaghawater15m_FD_14877 | JGI IMG/M metagenome (IMG submission 14877) | reverse complement strand
TGACCCTTTCTCTCAGGAACGAGACCGAACTGGACGAAAAGAGCGACACCCGTGAAAAGGCCCATACCCGTATCGATCAGTCCGCACACCCCTTCATCGGTGAAATGTCCCTTTTTACTCCGGGCCTGAAGCGCTCGGCAAATGTAAAAGCCCTGTCTAAGTGCAGGATCGCCAAATTCCGCAATGAGGATATTCTTCGGATCTGTGATGAGTATCCCTCCGTCGGCTATCATGTGATGAGGAATATTGCCGAAAAACTGAGTATTGACCTGCGGACAGCCAACCACAATGTGCTGAAACTGACCACTGCCCTGAATTTTGTGCTGGAATAATTTCGTCTGAAAATTTATAAATTGGCCTTCCCGGGTCCTGATCGAAACGGATCGGATCCCGGTCGAAGATCATCAGATTCCCTGGATTGAGCCCCTGTTATCGGCAAATACAGCGATTTCGGCCCTGATAATTCCGGAAACTTCAGCAGTGGTAAAACTGTCTTTTTAAAAAGTCTTTACCATAAAAAAAGGATACGCCCGGAGGCGTATCCTTTTGATCACATATTTGAGAGATACTTACTTCAGAAGCAGCATCTTCTTTGTGGATGTGAAGTTGTCGGAAACCATGCGATAGTAATAGATACCGGAGGCCATGCCGGCGGCATTCCATGTATAGCTGTAGTTTCCTGCGTCCAGAGAACCGTTCACCAGAGTGGTCACAGCAGCACCGAGGCTGTTGTAGATGGTGATGGTCACATTTGCCTGTTCAGGCAGCTGGAAGCTGATGCTGGTGGTGGGGTTGAAGGGGTTCGGATAGTTCTGCTTCAGAGCAAATTCCGTAGGAATCTCTTCAATGCCCACAACCTCGAAGACCAGATCCACAGGTTCAGAGAACTCACTGCGGTTCTTATGAACGTCCACTGCAGTCACTGTATAGTAATAGATGGTGTTCAGTTCGAAATCCGTATCGATGTACTCTGTAGCAATGGTGGTTTCCACAGGTTTGTCTGACCAGTTGTTGGGATCCGTGGTACGATAGACTTCATAGTAACCGAAGTCACGTTCGAGGCTTTCTTCCCAGCTGATGGTCAGTGCTGTTTCAGCAGCTGTACCGTTCAGACCGTTGGGACGTCCGGGAGCGATATCATCGGTGGAGAAACCCATCACAGGAGCAGTTTCAGCGATCATACCTTCTTCGGTAGCGCCCAGGATCTTAAAGGCGGCCCATGCCGTGTCACCTTCAACAGTGTTGTGCAGAGTCGGGACGACCATGGAGTATTCCATGAAACCGACAGCGGGTACAACACCGACAACATCCCAGAGATGTCCGCCCATTGCAAAGTTGTCACCGACCTTGACGGTGGTGGGCACACTCTCAACAGAGGGATAGGATGTTACGTTGGATTTTCCGGGAACCGGAACTTCGCGCAGGACAGTGTACATATTGACCTTGTCCCAGGCCATGTGATCATCGGCTCCGAAACGGGTCCAGATCACGCGTACCTGATTACCCTGATCCATGGGAATGTCCATGACGTCAAGGATCTCACCGGCTGTGATACCTTCATATTCAAGAGTCTGAATGGTCAGTTTCAGCAGAGACACTGTGAAGGCCGGGTTATGAATACCGAAGGAACGGTCTTCCTCAACCCACATATAGTTATAGAGAGCCCGAGTCAGCTCAGGTGTGATGCTCTTGTTACCGAGAACGAAATTACCTTCGTCATCGAGAAGATAGGCATGGAGGATTTCCATCAGACCATGGACTTCCTCCTGGACACCTTCAGCCACACCGTCACCGTCATGGTCAGCGTCACCGTTCATGAAGAATTTCTTCTCCGTGAAACTCGTGCCGACATCACCGTGGCAGGGTGCACAGGCTTCCACATTGTCATTGCCTTCAGCGTCATTCATATTGAAAGAGTGACCGCCGACATGCTTGACATTGTAGTTTTCATCATAATTGTCACCATGACCCATGTGACAGTCCACACAGGCACCGCCGGTCAGGGCGTGAGGAGAGGTGGGCAGTTCGACGCCCATGCCGAAGTCAGGCATGTTGGCTCCGAGGATCATGTCAGCCTGAGGTCCGTGGTGAGGACCGAAATGGCTGCTGTTGTTATTCGGATTCAGTGCGTAGTCCGCTGCAAAACGACGGCTTCTGTGGCAGTCCATACACTGGGCGCCGGCACCGTAGAGTTCCATGGATACAGGTGTACCGTCACCAAGGGTGAAAGGCGTCACACGCAGCTGATTTTCATTCTCTGAACTGTGAGGATCATGACAGACCGCACAGCTGATGACAGAGGGTTCAGGAACGAAGGATGTTGCAGCAGGCAGACCATCATCATTCACAGGACGGCCTTCGTTAACCCACTGAATGTATCCGGAACCGCTGTGGCATGGGGAACAGCCGTTGCGTCCGCCGGCATAACCGACGAAAGCGCCTACAGCATGTCCGCCGTGGAATCCGCGACCGTCAAATTCCGTAGCATCATGCCCGGAATATTCCCACTGATTGGGATAGAGATGACGCCAGCCGCTGTCGTGGCATTTTGCACAGACTGCCACATCAAGGCTTGCTTCCATCGGATTGATCTCAACACCGACATGGGAAGTCTTAGGACCGTGACAGGATTCACACTGGATGTTGGAACGAGCCATGGCATCCGGAAAATCCGCCCGCAGAGAATCAGCCGCACCTACGAAAAGATGTCCGCCGTCATGTCCCCAGTCAGCCAGCTGCTGAGAATCAGGGAAGACAAATCCCCAGTCGTCAAAACCGCCGTTGTCAGCCGAAGCATCATAACCGGTGGTGTGACAGGGCAGACAGTAGGCTGCATAATGATCACTCTTGATGCCGTCCAGACCTTCATCGTTTGCGATGGCGTGTCTCGTCTGTGTCCATTCATCCCTGACAGCAGAGTGGCAGGGTTCACAGCTGTTGCCTGCATAAGTGCCGGCGAATACCGTCACCATACCCATGCCATTGGCTGTGATCGTATAGGTCCCGACAACATCCGGCATAAAGGAAGCAATGTAAGTCGTTCCGTCAATCGTTGAGTCGGTGGTCACAGCGGCTACGGAGCCCGCCGGACCTGTTACAGCGTAGGAAGGCGTGAAATCCACGGAATCTCCCATCACCATAAAATACATCTGGGTTTCATTACCCACGTTCAGCATCCCATTGTATGCCTTGGTAAAAATATCACCGGCATCCATGTCAGCTTTGCGCGGGGAAACACCGTAAGGTGCGATCATGACAGCTGCCATCCCGAAGGAGACCAGGACTGTGATGACCAGCAGTGTTCTGAACAAATTGCGCATAATCTGTTCCTTTCCTTGCTTGTTTACGTTAGTAAATTTCTTCTTCTGCTTATCCACTGGCCTATACTCACATCAAAATGCGTACCAATGTAGTCATATATTGGTTTTCATGGAGATATACAGCCCCTGTAAATACGAACTAAAGTATTATATTTCATATATGAAGCATTCTCAATTGTGGAATTCTCAGCTGTGATAACAAACACGAAAAATAGGCTTTTTCAACTCACAAACACCTTAAATGTGAGTTAATGTGTGGCTCGTGATAAAATCAGTCATATTTCAGCTGAATCCAGTCTTCCGAGTGATTTACCGGAGCCTGAATGTACTGCACCCCTTTTTGACACGAAGAAAATCCAGAGGAATAAAAAAAAGGCCCGCCCACAGGGGACAGGCCTTAAGATCAACAGTGAAAAGGATGCGTTTTACTTCAGAAGGAGCATTTTCCTGGTCTGAGAGAAGTTCTCAGAGCTAATGCGATAGAAGTAGACACCGGAGGCCATGCCTGCGGCATTCCATGTATAGGTGTAGCTTCCTGCACTGAAATCGGCCTCAACCAGTGTATTCACGAGTGCACCGCGGCTGTTGTAGATATGCACTGTGACCGATGCGGCTTCCGGCAGTTCAAAGGAGATATTCGTCTCTGGGTTGAAGGGATTCGGATAATTGGCATTCAGAGCATAGCGGGCCGGCAGCTCGGAGGAAAGATCCTCAAGATCCACGGTCCTGAAGAGGCGCAGCCCTTCCTTCAGCATGGCAACGGTATAGGCAGGGTTATGGACGCCGAAACTGCGGTCTTCCTCAACCCACATATAGGTATAAAGGGCCTTGAAATGATCCGCACTCATGGTCGTATCGGTCATGATCAGGTCTCCGTTTTCATCGGAGATATAGCCGTGCAGCTCTTCCATCATCCCTTTGACCTCCAGCTGAAGGCCTTCCTCAACTCCATCGCCGTCATGATCGGCACGGCCGCTGAGGTAGTATTTTTTCGCCGTAAAACTATCGCCGATCTCACCGTGACAGGGAGCACAGGCCTCCACATTGTCATTGCCTTCGGGATCATTCATATTGAAACTGTGTCCACCGAGATGCGACACATTTCCGAGATCGTCCACAACATGGTCACCGGAGGCCATGTGGCAGTCCACACAGGCATTGCCCACGACAGCATGGGGTGAGGAGGGCAGGACGACACCGTCAAAATCGGGCAGGTTCTTACCCAGCAGCATATCCGCCTGAGGCCCGTGATGGGCACCGTAATGACTGCTGGCATTGGAAGGATCAGAAGCGTATTCAGCTGCATTGCGGCGAGACCGGTGACAGTCCATGCAGAGGGCGCCGGATCCGTATTTTTCATAGCTGATGAGGGTCCCGTCACCGAGCTGTGTATTGACATTTCTCAGCTGATAAGGATTGCTGGCGTCATGGGGGTCATGGCAGACCGCACAGCTGATGACCGTGGGATCCGGTACTGAAGAAATTGCGGCAGGCAGACCGTTCTCGTCCACCGGACGTCCCTCATTGTTCCACTGAATATATCCGGCACCGCTATGGCAGGGGGCGCATCCGGCACGGCCGCCGGCATAGCCTGCAAAGGCACCGATGGCATGTCCGCCGTGAAAACCCCGGCCGTCGAAATCGGTGGCGTCATGACCGGAGTATTCCCACTGATTCGGATAGACATGATGGGTTCCGCTGTCATGACATTTGGCGCAGACCGCCACATCCAGACTGATCTCGATCCGATTATCCGCCACATTGCTGAAGTGGGCCGAACCCGGTCCGTGACAGCTTTCACACTGCACATTCGCCCGGGCCATGGCATCCGGATACAGAGCCTTCAGTGAATCACTCATCCCCGCTTCTCTGACGGTCGGAAAAGTAAAGTCAAAATCATCAAAACCGTTATTGGCGGCATTCACATCATAGCCGGTGCTGTGGCAGCTGACACAGCTGGAGTCGCGGAGAAATTTCTCGCCGTCCAGGCCCTTGGTCAGTGCCGTTGCATGCCCGGTCAGATCCCAAGTGGCTTTCACAGAAGGATGGCAAGCCCCGCAGAAACCGTTGTCCAGACCAGTGTAAGTGGCCGAATTCACAGTCACTGTATCCAGATCATTCACCGAGATCCTGAATGTTCCGGCCATATCCGGTGTGAAGGTCGCAACATAATTATTGGCATCGACCGTCAGAGCCGTTGCCGCCGTCGCAGCTGTTCCTGCAGGTCCTGTCACCGTGTAAACAGGTGTAAAGGCCACACTGTCTCCGCTGACCGTAAAATACATCTTGGTACCAATACCCACATTCAGCATGCCGTTGTAGGCCAGATCATAAATATCTGTAGAATCAAGTGACGCCCTGCGGGGGCTGACACCAAAAGGCTCCACCGAGACCGCAGCAGAGAGTAGAACTGCGGACAGAAGCAGAATAGAGAGAGATCTTAACATACTTTTCATACATTGAACTCTTTTCTGTTTGTAGTTAACGATAAAATTGTGTCTCATGCCTGCCATATTACAAATACCGTACCACATAGTTAACGCAGGTTAAAGACCTGCAGAATAGCACATTTATCCATCCGGTTCAGCACCGCGGCAGCTCAGAGGCGAAAGATATTCCTCGGTGATTATCAAAACTGGAAATGCCCACTGCCCTGATTATCATTTTTAAGACTATGAAAATCACATTTACAGACCTGATGATAATAAATTTATCCATGTAAATGGCTTCGGTTTTTGTTAATATTGCTTAATTAGTCAATTCCGGGTCACAAATATACCAGAAAGGAGCCCGTTTCCATGGACCTGCAGAGACAGTTGGGATTTATCGCCGGCAAGGACGGAGAGGAAGTCAGCAATGAACGCTTCATTCAGTATATCAACCTGAAACTTTCAGCTCTGAATCTGCCGATCTACAAGGCCTCCGAGGATGTGAGTTTTCAGACCCTCGTGCAGGATCTCATCGCCAACCACCGGGAAAAGGGCCGCCTGCTCCGCGAACATCTGCCTCCCGCCGACCAGCGTCTCCAGGATTTTCTGGACAGCTATCTGGAGGACCTGCCCTCAGATCTGCGGTCTAAACTCCCGTCGCGAACCTTCATCCTCGACCATCACGGTCTGGCACGGACGATGAGCATTCCCCCTGACAGGGATGAATACAGCAGCGACATCATCCGCAGTCACCGGGTCAAACAGGGCGTGCTCCACAACCCGAAAAACGACCGCCGCACGACGAAAGGCGTCTTCCACGTGGCCGAAGGCGGACTGCCCATCCCCGATGACAAGAAATCAGTGCCCAAAGCCGTCTTTGCACGGCTTCTGAAAGAAGCGCTGAATCCCCCTAAGGAACTGATGGAACTGCCCTTCACCGCCTCTCAGGAGGACCACGCAGCCGCCTTTGTCTCCCTCCTGCTACGACCCGCCGTCTCACCTGAGATCCCCGGCAGACAGCCCGGCCTCAGCATGGAGATCCGCTTCTTCGTTCCCGGGAACCTCGTGGCCAACCTGGATTTTGTCGAAAGCATCTTCGGCAATGCCGGTGACCCCTACCTGCCTGAAAATGACGCAGGTCTGGATGTGATGCACTGGAGCGGCCACAGCGGCGGCGTCCTGCTCGCTCCGCACCTGACCTCCTTCACAAAGAAGGAACTGGGTCTGCCCGCCGTTGAGACCGCTACTCAACGCCAGAAACGCGACGGCATGTGCTGGGAAAAGGAAGATGAACTCTATAACGGCGGCCTGCCCTTCAAACTCACTGCCCGCACTGAGAACGGACGCATTTTCACCATTATCGCAGACAATTATTTCGGCTACTCCAAAAAAGAGGTGAAAACTCAGATCGGATTCGCCGCCAATCTCCTCGGTAACGCCGAGGAAGAACACAGCGGAGGGGCTGTTGCCTTCCCCAGCTACAACCTGGGCGACCGATTCCTGGCCGACAGCAGGGTCGTGGGCGAAGCTCACAGTTTCGAAGATGTGAAAAGTCTGTTCAGAGACAGCATGGATCTTCAGCCCGAAGGCTACGGCATCGACAGGAAATACAGCAATGTCATTTATCTGCCGGAAAATGCCGAGATCAATATGCATACTCAGCAGATCTGCTGGGACAACGAGCAGGGCAGTCATTCTATCAAACTCCTGCGCAATCATACGTATTTTCATCCCACAGGCTACAAGGTCCGGCTTGACCGCAATGCGGATACCGGTGTCTGGAACCTCACCGGCACCACCGCCGAAGGACTTTTTATCCACAAACCCTCCACTGTCTCCGGCGGCGGAAAGAGCGAAATCAGCAAGTCCATCAGTGACGCTATTCTCTACGGCCCCTATTTTGTGGCTGATTTTCAGGCCGACTTTGACCGCGTCGATGCCATCATTCAACGCGACTACAACAACCGCTTTGCCGACAGCAGCCGCCTCTCCCCGGACCATGTCAGCCGACCCGTCCTGGCCGACAGCCGCTCCCTGGGCTCGGTCATCAAACTCCTGACTCCCTCCAAAGTCTATTCCGAGGACTACAACGCCTGGCTGCAGGAGATCCCCTCCTATATCAAAGGTCTGGTCTTCCTTGTCAAACGGCTGTATAAACCGGAATGGGGCGACAGCTGGCGTCAGCACTTTTCTGTCGATATCGTCAACGGCAAACCCGGCAATGAACTGCGTTTCCGCAACCGCAAGGTCATCGCCTCCTATCTCCGGGTCGGACACGCCGAAGACGGCTCATGGCGCATCTTCCGGCTCCGGCAGGATTTCATCCCCTCCGATAAACTGCAGTTCGAAGATGATATCACAGCCTCCACTGTCCTGCCCGCCGACGGCTTCAGCGACCTCAATCCCCTCGTGATCAACCCCAGTGTGAAATTTGTTGAGAACTGCGAATACCGCTTCTTCCAGCGGCCCGACGATGCTGTGGTCCGCGGCTATGATAAACAGGCCGAAAGCGATCTCAGCAAGGGCAAGCTCTTCATTTCAAATTTCCAGCCCCTCAGCCGCAGCGACGCACAGCAGATCTATGAGGATGCCATCGGTTTTGAAGAATACTCAGAACCCATGAAAGCCAATATCCGCGAAATGGTCCGCAGCGAGCAGTGGAACTGGTTTATCGTGTCATCCAAACCCCGTATTGTCGACGGAAAACCCTCCAAAAATGTCCGCTATCTTCAGGACAGTCAGGATCTGGTGAATCCACGGGAAAAATATGTGGCAGAAACCGGCATCCGCCTGCAGCGCCGCATCCTCCCGGACCGTCCCGTCCTCTTTCCCGTCAATGCCGTCCTCCCCGGACGCCGCAATAATCCGCCTGAACCCGGTATCCGGCCCCTCTCCGTCTATAACCCCATCCACTTCCAGGAGCTGCCCGAACTCTTCATGGACTTTATCTGCTCCCTCACCGGCAAATCCCCCTCCACCACCGGCGCAGGTTCCGAAGGCGCCCTCACAAAAGGCCCCTTCAACGCCCTCCTGCCCATTCATGACATCAACAGCGCCCTGATCAGCTATATCCTCACCGCCTATGACGGCTTTTCCACCGCCGCCGGCCATATCGGCAGCAAATACCGCGTCGACCACGACATCTCCCTCCTCATTCCCGAGATCCTGTCCAGAATCTCACCCAGACACTGGGACGCCCGCACCATGATCGAAAAGGGCCACCTGGAAAAGATCGAGGACTTTGAACTGAATGGAACTCTGATCCCCGCCAGCCGCCTCGGCTACCGCATCACCGCCCGATTTGTCCACGAATTCTTCGGCCGCATATTCGAAAATCCCCGCTCTGTCTTCGTCGATGAAATGCTCAGACCCGAAACCCAGGATCTTCAGATGTTCGCCGACGGCGTCCTCAATATCGCCGAAGCCCAGGAACGCGTGGCCAAAGCCTACTTCAATGACGGATCCGTCGCCCTCGCTATCCCCCCCGCTAAAGCCCTCCTCGATATCATGGCCTACGGCAGCCACCAGGGAAAAAACCTCTCTGATCCGGAGATACGCAAACTCTTCAGCTATGAAAATCTCATTGCCAGCGACTGGTATCAGGAACGCCTGCTCACCAAACAGCTCAGCGATATTCAGCTCTGGCAGAACCATCTGCACTACCTGAAAAAGGTTCGGGATAAACGGGGAGAATTCGCCCCGGACTTCCTCGAGGAACGCATCAGGGATGCCGAAGATACTCTCAAACGACTCAAATCCCCGAATTATCTCAAACGCCTCAAAGGAACGATCGGAAAGGAAAGTCGCTATTTCCCGGAAGGCTGAGAATGTATTATCTTAAGCCTCAAACACCGGGAGTATGATGGCACTGCTGCTCTTCTATCTGTTTCTGGCTCTCTTCATTTCCTTTCTCTGCTCCGTCATGGAGTCAGTTCTGCTCTCTGTACCCCAGTCCTTTATCCTCCTCAACGCCGAAAAAAAACATCGCTGGGCCCTGCGCCTGCAGGAACAGAAAACACGTATCGACCGGCCCCTGTCAGCCATTCTCAGTCTCAACACCGTCGCTCACACCATCGGGGCCGCCGGTGTCGGTGCCCAGGCCGTAAAACTCTGGGGAGAAGCCTGGTTCGGCCTCGTCTCAGCCGTCCTCACTATCCTGATCCTGATCATTACCGAGATCATACCCAAAACCCTCGGCGCCCGCTTCTGGCGATCTCTGGCCCCCGCCAGCTCCCGCATCATCTCCGCCATGATCTTTTTCACCTACCCCCTCGTCGCCATGTCCGCCTATATCACACGCATCATCACCCGCCGCGAAAGCCCCGTCTCCACCAGCCGTGAAGAACTCGCCGTCCTGGTCAGCGTCGGCGCCGAAGAAGGCGTCCTCAATGTCAAAGAACACCGCATCCTCCAGAATCTCCTCCGCCTCCGGGAAATCCGCGCCGCCGATATCCGAACCCCCCGCGTTGTCGTCGCCAGCGCCGAAGAATCCATGTCCCTCAGCGATTTTCTTGAAGCGAAACTCTATCTGAAATTCAGCCGCATCCCCGTCTATTCCGGCAGCCGCGACAATATCACCGGCTATGTCCTTCGGCAGTCCGTCCTGGAAAAACTCGCCGAAGACCAGCACAGCCTCACTCTGAAGGATATCCGCCGACCCGTCTCCGCCGTCCCCGAAAGCAAGGACCTGTTCAGCGTCTGGGAACAGCTCATCGCAGAAAAGGAGCATATCGCCCTCGTCGTCGATGAATACGGCGGCCTGGACGGCATCGTCACCATGGAGGATATCATCGAAACACTCCTGGGTCTGGAGATCGTCGATGAAACCGACACTGTCCACGATATGCAGGCCTACGCCAGAGAACGCTGGCTCCAGAAACAGAACAAATACAATCATCTCGAAAAGGAAGACAATTCGTGAGACCAAAGCTCCTCAGAACAGCCCGAACAGCCGCAACCGCCTCAAACCCCAACGCCCGCCCCATCCCTGTTCATCCCTTCCTTCATTCCCTCCTCCTCTGCTCCCTCCTCATCTCACTTCCACTTAGCTCAGCCTCAGCCTCAGCCTCAACCTCAACCTCAGCCTCAACCTCAGCCTCTCCCTCAGCCTCAACCTCAACCTCAGCCTCTCCCTCAGCCTCAGCCTCAACCTCCATCCCCCCTGTCTTCAGTGACCTCTCCATTGACAGCAGCGGAACCCTCACCCTCCACCACGAAGGCCGTTACTACCCCGAGACCCTCTCCCCCACCCACTACCCCTTCTCCAGGCTCTTCGGCTCCCCCCGCGGTACCGACACCGGCGTCCTCCTAGACTTCGGCCCCTTCCGCGGCACCCTCATCTACGGCCTCATCCCCTATGGGAAAAGCGACCATCCCCAACCTGTCTACCGCATTCCCCTGCGGCTCGACGCTGAACCCGTTCATATCGATATCCACCGCCGCTTCCGCTATCCCTACGATTTCGTCGACTGGCAGACAAACGCCCACCTCAGTATCGGCTACCGGCTCGTCGACAGCGCCGGACAGATCATCTACAACGGCGAAGTCTCCCTCACCGGCACAGGACCCTTCACCGCCGTCCCCTCCATCTATGAAGGACCCTTCGTCTCAAATGTCCATGAAAACGGTTTCACCGTCTGGTTCCATACCACCGACAGCGTCACATCCTCCCTCACAGTGGACGGCAGAACTGTCTCAACGGCCGACGCACCCGGCTTCGCCGGCACTCCCTCCACCATGCCCGGCCAGTTCCACCGCTTCGACGTCAGCGGTCTCAAACCCGCTACCCATTACCCCTATACCGTCCATTACGGCTCCCTCTCCCAAAGCTACTCTGCCCAAACCGCCCCCAGAAAAGGCAGCCGCAAACCCTTTGTCTTCGCCTACAGCTCCGACAGCCGTGAAGCCGTCGGCCATGGGGAACGCTCCACCTACGGTGCCAATACCTATATCATGAAAAAGATCGCCGCCCTCGCCTACTCTAAAGAGGCCGCCTTCCTGCAGTTCACCGGTGATATGATCAACGGCTATCTCAGCGATATCAATGACCAGCATCTGGAATATACCAACTGGAAATACGGCATCGAATCCTTCTGGCACTATATGCCCGTCTATGTCGGTATGGGAAACCATGAATCCTTCGGCCATAAATTTCTCGACGAAGAAGGCCGCTGGCTCGCCTTCCTCGACGGCTTCCCCTGGAATACCCGCAGCAGCGAAAAACTCTTCGGAGACGCCTTCGTCAATCCCCTCAACGGCCCCGCCTCCGAAGACGGACATCCCCTCGACCCCGAACCCTCATCCCCCGGAAATTTCCCGCCCTATGACGAATCGGTCTATTATTATACCTACGCCAACACCGCCGTCATCGTCCTCAACAGCGACTACTGGTACACTCCCACTCTCAAACGACGGCCCGCCGGCAGCGGCAACCTCCACGGCTATCTCATGACCATGCAGATGCGATGGCTCGAAGAAACCCTGGCCCAACTCGAAAAAGACCGTCATATCGACCATATCTTCGTCACCCAGCACACCCCCGCCTTTCCCAACGGCGGCCACAGCGGCGATGACATGTGGTACAGCGGCGACAACAGCCACAGACCCCTCATCGCCGGTCAGCCCGTGGAAAAAGGTATCATACAGCGCCGCGATGAATTCCTCAACCTCCTCATCAACCGCAGCTCCAAGGTCGTGGCCCTCCTCACCGGGGATGAACACAATTACAACCGCCTCAAACTCACCGACGAAGTTCCCATCTACCCCGAAGACTGGCCCTACGAAAGTCTCAATGTCTCCCGACCCATCTACCAGATCAACAACGGAGCCGCCGGCGCCCCCTACTACGGCCAGGAAGTTCTCCCCTGGAGCGACTTCACAGAGGCCTTCAGCGTCGAACACGCCCTCTGCCTCTTCTACGTCGACGGAAAAAAGATCACTCTCAAAGTCTATAATCCGGACACCCTCGGCCTCCTCGACGAACTCCGCCTCCGCTGAGGACCACAGATAAACACCTTACTGCACCGGCACAGATCGCCCAGATGTCCGCAGATAAGCACGGATAAGAGTTTTTATTTTCTTTAACTGCGTTGCCACAGATAGCCCGGATACTCGCCGATATTCACAGATACTGTTTTTGTCAAAATCACTGCCACCTGCAACTCTGCTGTAACCCACATCTTGACATAAATGTGAATACCATGTCATGATTTTACCCCACCCTCTTCCGACTCACAACTAACGACTCATGACGAATGACGAATGACTAACGACTAACGACTCTTCAGGAGCGCAGCGACGCCAACTTCCAGCTTCCAACTTCCAGCTTCTAACTTCCAGCTTCCAAGTAATCGCAGCGACGCCAACTTCCCCACTCCAACACTCTCACGGCTATACGGATCTACGATTCTACGGTTCTACGGTTCTACGGTTCTACGATTCTACGATTCTACGGTTCTACGGTTCTACGATTCTACGATTCTACGGTTCTACGATTCTACGATTCTACGGTTTTACGATTCTACGATTCTACGGTTCTACGGTTCTACGGTTCTACGATTCTACGATTCTACGGTTCTACGGTTCTACGATTCTACGATTCTACGGTTCTACGATT
>JGI11705J14877_10001493_pt1 | contig 13366 bp, 15 predicted proteins | sample Etolaghawater15m_FD_14877 | JGI IMG/M metagenome (IMG submission 14877) | reverse complement strand
CAAAAGTATGTGACGGCAAGGTTTTAAAAGTAATGGTGGCTGACGCTGACTTTTTTAAGACATTTGTTGACGATTCCCCTGGTGATTGGATTGAGTGTTTTCACTTTGGAGAACCTGGTTATACCAAGGGTGATTTTCCTGATATTGGACATACCTATGATAGTGAGTTAAAATGTTTTATAGCGCCACAACAGTATCCTAGTTGGATACTGAACAAGGAAACTGGATTTTGGGAAGCACCGGTTCCAAAACCCGATAAACTACACAAATGGGAATGGGATGAGGAAAACACGTCCTGGAAAAAGGTCAAGGTTTACGTCCAACCATAAAACACACGCTATTCACAAATAAAATTTTCCTACAGGGCGTGCCATAAATACTAGCATGACGACTACGTATGATTGGTATCTACACAGCAAGTTAACAGAAAGATGGTGTTTTAATGAAGGATTATTCACCACGGACGAATGCAAAAACATTATACATTCGTGCAAGGAACTACAGGTTTCAGACTTTGCAGTAGTAGAAAAACAGGGAGAGTTAATCGAAGATCCAATTAGGAAAAGCAAGGTACTGTTCCTTCCTTCAAACGACGTAAAATTTTCTTGGATTTTCCAAAAAATAACAGATTGCATTGTTTCACTTAATGATGAATTTTTTAATTTTGATATTGAAAAGATAGAAACTCTACAGTTTAGCGAGTATGACGGAGAATACAACGGACACTATGGTAAGCACATAGATATTCTCTACAACAATCCATTGATAAGAAAACTTAGTTTTACAGTACAACTAAGCGATCCAGATGAGTATAAAGGCGGAGATTTGTTACTGCATCTTTCTGATCATCCTTCTGCGGGAATAAAAACACAGGGTACTCTTAATGCATTTCCTTCATACATACTGCATGAAATAACCCCTGTTACATCAGGAACTAGGTATTCATTGGTTGGTTGGGTTACGGGGCCAGCATTTAGATAGGACACAGTATGGCAAATAATTTTATAGGAATATATGACGATGTTGTTGATGCGCAATCCTGCGCCAATATGATAGAACACTTTGAAATGATCAATCAAAATCATATGACAGTCAATAGACAATTGCGAGAAGAAGGTGTTTCTAAACTTTCAAAAGATACAAATTATTATGAGCTCACACAAACTCCGGACATGCTTCCTAGTACTTCTAATAACATTTCCAAGGAGATTATTGCCAAGAATGACAAATGGATATTTAATAAATTTAAGGATGCATTTTGGCAGTGTTATAACGAATACATAAAACAATATGATCTTACAAGTACTCAATTACACACTCTTGACGGATACATAAAATTACAAAAAACACTTCCAAGTGAAGGCTATCATCAATGGCATTGGGAGCAGGATTGCGTTGCACACGCTCATAGATTATTATTAGTCATGTTGTATCTAAATGATGTAGAAGAAGGCGGCGAAACAGAATTTCTATATCAAAGCACAAGGGTAAAACCAAAACAGGGTAGAATGTTGATCTGCCCGGCAAGTTTTACACACACGCACAGAGGTAATCCGCCATTGTCAGGTGAAAAATATGTGCTAAACACCTGGACTGTTTATGTTGGCTAAAAGGAAAAGATAATGGAGTACACAAGGTGGGACAACATAGATAAATCAACAGAAATATTTCTTAATGACAATGACTATGCAGTATATGACGATATAGTTGACCAAGAACTAGCGACCAAGGTTTACAAAACACTATTGGATCCTTTTTTTCCTTGGTACCTAAGCCGTACACTTTATACAGTTCCTATAGAGGAAATGTACGATGCTAAAAACAAGTATGATAATCTAAAGGAATACATACAATTTGTCCATACATTCTTTGATGATAATAAGGGTGCTGATACCACGGCTAATTCTGCATACACAGAACTTTCTATAGACATACTACAAAAATTCCTAAATAGATTTCTAATTGATAAAATTGAACTGTTTAGATGCAAGGCAAATTTTCAAACACAGCATGGATCCAATGATCCTTCTTTGCATAATACTCCCCACAGGGATATGCAGAGAGTACACATTGTAATGCTTTATTATGTAAATGACAGTGACGGTGATACAATTTTATTCAAAGATGATAAAGAATTTGCTAGAATTAGTCCTAAACAGGGAAGAATTCTACTGTTTAAGGGCAGCCTTTTGCACTCAGGAGCGCATCCATATAAGTCCGATGCTAGGCTCGTTATCAACTATAACTTCAATCTAAAGTAAAAAAACAAATCTCGCACAATCGATAAATACAGTATGTCGAAAATTCCAGTTTTAACAGCAATAAGAATTATACCACGAGACGCAGAATATCTGGATAGAAAAAGTGGCTCTCGAGGAGAAATTTTCTTTGATAAAGATTCAAATACACTTAGAATCTATGATGGAACAGTGACTGGCGGAGTTGGGTTAGCAAAATCAGATTTATCAAACATATCTAATGCTGAATTTTTAGCAAAGGCAGAATCGGCAGGAGTTTCAGGAGGAGGCGGTGCGAGTGGTGAGTTAACCTACGCCGCTGATGACTCAACGGCAAGAATTTTAACAAGCGGAAACACATTACAATTTGTGGGAGGAGATGGAATATCCACCACATCTGGCGATGATGGAACATTAACTATTACAAATGACGCAAGTGTTTTTACAACTGTTACAGTAGCCGGGCAGACGGATGTTGTTGCTTCAACCAGCAGCGATGCATTAACTTTTGAAGCAGGTAGTAACATTGTACTTGCAACTGATGCTGGAGCAAAAAAGATAACGATCAGCGCATCAGCAGGAGCATCAACTAATTCATTTAATACAATTAGCGTGGGAGGACAGTCTGATGTTGTTGCAGAAACAACAACTGACACACTTACTTTAATAGCAGGAACTGGTATAGGTATTACAACTAACGCTGATACGGATTCGATTACAATCTCTAATACACAAGGATTAACGTTTAGTTCATTAACTGATGTAAACACTACCATAGACAAGATATACTTTCCAGCAATAACTATGCTTGAAGTAACCAATGTAGGTGCAAGTGCATATACTTTTTCACAGTATGCAGGAAACAATCCTACAATATATGCAATCAATAGAACCACCATAGCATTTAATCTCGATGTAGAAGGACACCCTTTCCAAATACAAACAGGTGCTGGTGCAAATTATAACGAAGGACTAATACACGTGGCTACCGACGGAACTATTTCCACTGGATCTAATGCACAGGGCAAGACGAGCGGAACTTTGTACTGGAGAATTCCTAGTAGTATTAGTGGTGGATATAGATATCAATGCAGCATTCATGCTGCAATGGTAGGTAGTATTACAATTAAGGATTTTGTTTCAATTTAATTTTGTTTGCTTGAAAATAATCTTTTATAGACTTATCTAAAAACCTTCTTATTTCCATTACCTTTTCTCGATTATCACCTGACATTTCTTTAATTTGTTTTGTAAAAATCATTTCTGCATGATGATTATCTAGGTGCTTGATCTGAGAAACTAATTTGCTAAGATGATTTTCTAGTTTAGATTTTAGCCTCAAATCGGTAATTTGCTCTATTTGTTCCTTGTAGGTTTTGTATTCATTTTGAAATCTTTCAGAATTAAACAGTGATAGCATCTTCCAACTCCAGTACAGTTTCTATTTTAGTTCTTATTAAACTATTATTTAATGTGCTTTTTAATCCTGCATGCACGTTCTTGGGCAAATAGTTTAGATCAGCCCAACAAAATGTAGGTACAGTTTTAGTTATAAATTCATCCTTAACTAAACAGATGTAGGTTCCGTATTCAAAACCCTTATCCTTGGATAGATAAAGTTCGATTGGTAGTATCTTTCCAGCGGAAAATTTTTCCTGCAAATCTTGGCTGTCCTCCATCACGCTTTTTTCAAGTGCAAATGTGGGAACTGTCCATTTTTCGTTTTCAAGAATAAGCATTATTCTTCTTGAATTAAGTGATAGATATAATAATCCTACTCGTTTTTGCATACAAATACTTATGCGCCTTCAGGATCTAGCCTCCAGTAACCTGGTGCATATTCACCCTCAAAGGATTTAAGCCATTGTATGCCATCCCACTTGTACTGTATTCCAGTTGTAATATTTGATAGGTAGGTAAAATCTTCTATTACTGCAGGGTCAAATATGACAGCCCAACTGCTTCCATTCCATTCGATTACACTGTTTGCGTTTACAGCAGTGTTTGTGCCATCCTTGTTCTTCCAACCATCAGCATCATCTGCAATATCCTCTAGTATAAGAAATCTATGTCCAGTCGGAATATTATTGATACCATTTAGCCTCGTGATAGGATTATATGTAGTTGGATCTATAATTGCATCAAACGTTCCCTTACCATCCGGATATTGTGGACTTTCCAATAATGTATTTTCAGTCCAACCCGGAGAATCCTTGTCTATGCTAACCAATAGTATGAAATTATCCACGGGATTGATTGCAAATGTTCCTGTAATTTCCTCACCGTTAGGTTGTCTAAAGTGTATTGTGCTGGTTCCTTCAGTGAAACTTCCAAGTGCTGCAAGCACCGCGTTCCAATCTAATTTTCTATCATCAGTAAATTCTTTCTTGTCAAGTCCAAGGCTCTGTATGGCAGCATTCTGATCCACTATGGTTAATTCATAATCATTTGGATTGCCATTATTAGCCTTAAACAGCAACACTGGATATCTTGGATTCACATATACAACATTTGAATCGGATTGATTGTAAACAAGACTTGATAAATTTTTAACGTCACCGTCTTCAGTAAATATGTTTGCAATAATGCTTCTGATTACTCCTAGTTTTTTTACCTTGGCAGGTGGCGAAACGTATATTGGTATTTCAAAATCTATTGAACAGATATCTATATCAGAATCTGTGCCTGCGGGTATGCTCCTTGAACTAAAATTCATTCCCGTAAGCCTAACAACACTTAGACTGGTCCAATCAACATAGTTGTCATTAGTCTGTATTTCAAATGATGGATTAAACAACACCATTATCTGTTCAAGCAGTTGTAATTTTTGATCAGTATTCGAAGTCCATATGTCTAGTTTACAGGTCATTAGATATGGAGTTGGCATGAGCCTTTCCACTGTAACATTCTTACCTTGTGCATCTGTATAGTTTCTATTGCCCGCTTCGTCAACAGTATATGCTCTTTCACGTATATTGACCTTGCTCACAAATGAAGGGTCAGTTAATCTTGATGTATCAATATCTAATCCTGTTATGTATGCTGCCATCCTAGGAACTGTTGGTAATTTGTTTTCTGAATTTTCTCTTATAATGTTTGCAACCTGTCTTGTTAGATCACCATACATCACTGGCACGGTTTGCTGATCCCCGTTACCAGCCTCATACTTAAAGCCTATGAAGATTCTCATAAACTGTGTAACGTATCTCCTAATCTGTCCGTCGTAGAAAAAATCCATTATTTTTTAAATCCATGTTTGAATGCTTTTTCGTCGCCCTTGGCTGCTGCTGCCCTGCGATTCTTAATTTTTAATGCAATAGGTTCCTCTTCCTTTTCGGGTGGCCGCCTCTTTACTGTATGTTTCTTACTGCTTGTTCTTGCAAAGCCTAGTATTTCATCTATGCGCATTACTCATCTGCCTTTGGTTTCAGTGCCTTGGATAGGCTCTGTCTTTCCTTAACAACCTTACCGTCAATAACTTGTTCGTTAGTATTGTTAATAAATGAAGTTTTCTGTGTTTCTCTTTCAGTCTTACCAGCAAAGTCTGCACCCGGTGCTGTATCGCTAGTTCCAAGATTTGTAATATTTGTTCTCACATCATCCTCCACCTTGCTCCATCTTCCCTTCGCAAAGCGGAACAATCTCGTTGGTTTGTAATCAGTTCTAAGATGGAACTGTCCTTCAGATGGTCCCATAGGAAATGCAATTCCCTGCGTGAATGGAGCACCATTTGGTGGCACACCATCACCAACCAAGTATCCTTTATAACCATTGGCTTCGGCAGTTTGGAATGCAACATCTGCCGTCACGGTATCTATGGTTGCATCATCAAGCGTTGTATCAGCAGTTACTAGCTCAGTCTTGCCCGTTTCGTCCTGCTGTAGAGTATATAATTTTGTAGTATCATAACCGCTTTGTGGTGTATCCGCTTCTGCTTGATCCTCAACAGCCTTTGTAATTTGCATTTCTTTCTCGTATGTAGACATGATGTCCTTAAGAGTATCTGCAAGTTTATAATATGTTGTATCCGGTGGAGCAATGCCAGTGACTTCTCTAATTACAGTGTACTTCTCACCGTTGGGTGCAGTAACAGTATCGCCAGGATAATATGTGGAGTCTGGATTCCAAGTTCCCTTGAAGTTTTCCGAATCCGCAATTTGATCTAATATATCCTTGAATTCCTGTGAATCTACCAGTGGTTTACATTTTGCCCTGTATAGATGTGGATACCATGTTACACTAAATCCTTCCGCAGCACGATTTACGTCTTCCACAACATAGAATCTTTTAAGTGCATAGTTCAAATCGTTCAAGGCATATTCATCCTTGAGGTGTGGCAATTCTATTACGTCACCAGGTATGATCTTTCTCCCAAGTTTTTCAACAGTATCATTTATGTGGAATGTGATGAATATTGTATCATTCTGTAGGAAAAGTCCAAATTGGCTTAGATTAAAATCAATGTCCTGCACATTGTAAACACCGCGCATGACAAACACATCAGGATCGTACTTTCTATCCCTATTTTCTAGGAATAGCATGTCCTGTATGTTTGTGGGGCTTAGAGTATCATATTTGGGCTGCGACGGTGTTCCTGCTGTATCTGCTGTTGCTTCAGCACCTAGATACTTGTGCATGAGCACATCGGTGCCGCCAACTTGGAACATTTCCCAGGCAGTCTTGTCTATGAACTTGTAATCATTGCCCTTTTCCGGGCGGTATAAACTGAGTCTTGGCATAGTATATGTATTTACCGTTTTCTAGCAAAGGCATAAATACTAATATGAGCCAAATAGATAAAGCAAAACAAGAAGTATTCGACTATGTAAGACTGATGCTAGGTGACGGCATGATTGACGTTGAACTAGATCCTGAACACTACGAAACAGCACTCAAAAGAGCATTAGGCGTGTTTAGACAGCGTTCGGACAACTCCGTGGAAGAAAGTTACATAACTCTAAGCCTGGAAGAAAATCAGAACGAATACATATTACCAAAAGAAATCCAGCAGGTAAGACAGATTTATCGTAGAAGCGTTGGTTCAAGGACTGGTAGTGGCACAGGTGGAACAGTATTTGAACCTTTTAACCTAGCATATACAAATACCTATCTACTAAGTTCAACCAACATGGGCGGACTAGCAACATATGAACTATTTGCACAGTATCAGGAATTAGTTGGAAAGATGTTTGGTTCATTTATCAACTTTACATGGAATCCGCAGAGCAAGAAACTAATTATTATGCAACGTCCAAGAGGAACAGAAGAAGTTTTATTATGGGCATACAACGACAAGCCTGACTTTGTTATACTGGAAGACGTATACTCAGGACAGTGGATTAAAGATTATACACTGGCAAACTGTAAAGTCATGCTAGGACAGGCACGTGAAAAGTTTGCTAGTATCGCAGGACCTCAAGGCGGAACAGCACTTAATGGTGCAAGCATTAAACAGGAAGGATTTAATGATATCGAACGCCTAACCATGGAACTTGGAACGCAGGTTGCAGGCGGCCACGGATACAGTTGGATCATAGGATAATGAGAATTTCGGAACTAGTTACAGCGGAAGAACACGACCAAATTTTTAACGAAGTCGCTAAAATGGTTTGGGGAAGAACTTCGCCCAGTGCAAGGGGCGGTAAGACTAAACTTCGTTTTAGATGCACAGTGGGTCCTAGAAAAGGTAGACAGGTAAGCCATCCTTCAAAATGCGTTCAACAATACCAAGTAGGCAAAGCACAAAAAATGAAAACTACCCGTGCTAGAACTGCACCAACACAGGCACGCAGACAGCAAAGAACCAAATCAATTAACACAGCAAGCGTTTTGGCAAGAAAACTTAATACAGGCAAGCCAGGACAACCAAAACCCTTCTATTAAACACTTGACATTTAATCTAAAGACGCTATAATATAACTTTAAAGGAGAGTTATATGATTATAGGCGTTTGCGGATTCATCGGTTGCGGTAAGGATACTGTGGCAGATTATCTAGTCAATTTTCATGAATTCCGCAGAGAAAGTTTTGCTGATTCACTTAAGGATTCAGTCGCTGCTGTGTTTGGTTGGGATAGAAAGATGCTTGAAGGAAGAACAAAAGAATCCAGAGAGTGGCGCGAACAGGTAGACTCTTGGTGGGCAGAAAGGCTTAACATGCCGACTCTAACTCCTAGATGGGTACTGCAATATTGGGGTACTGAAGTATGCCGTAAGACTTTTCATGATGATATCTGGATTGCCAGCATAGAAAACAAATTGCGACAGAGCAAGGACAACATAGTTATAAGTGATGTGCGTTTTCCTAATGAAATTAAGGCAATTAAGAATTTGGGAGGTAAGATTGTATGGGTTACACGCGGAGAACTTCCTGAGTGGTATGACGATGCTGTAAAAGCAATCGGCGGATCAAATTACCACATAAATGAAATGAAGATTCGCAAGATACACAGTTCTGAATGGGCATGGGTAAACACAGAGTTTGATGATATAATAGCAAATGACAGTACCATTGATAATCTTTATGCGAGCGTGAAATCAATAATCTGCGACTAGATCACCCTGCTTCCAGCGTATTCCTTCTTTAGCCAAGACTGTCCTACAGTTAGCACACACAGTCTTAAGATTGCTATGCCTACAGTTATCAAGATTTTCATCCACATGAAATACCCTAAATACTTCCGCATGTGGCGATTTAAAGCCGCACTTATCGCAATGATTTTTAATTCTATAACCTGCCCTATACCAACGAGGAATTCCGTGATGGATTCCGTGAGCAGAGCAGGCTTCGCATAGGCTCCTGTAATAGGTCTTGCCATTCTTCTTGTAGTTAACTGCTCGCGGTCTTAAACCGCATTTGCATAACGGTCTCATGCTTGTATTTACACCTTTTCGACCCCTTTATAATAAACGCCTTAACGCACCATTTTTTGAATATTCCGCTAAATACAATATAACAATGCATTACGTAATGAATTGAATTATTACCAGGAGATAACAGCATGGCACTAACATCACCCGGCGTAGAAGTTACGGTAATAGATGAGAGTTTTTATACCCCGGCAGAACCCGGCACAACTCCGCTAATTGTCGTTGCAACGGCCCAAGACAAAACTAATGCCGCAGGCACTGGGGTTGCTTCAGCAACTACGGCGGCGAATGCAGGAAATGCATTTAAAGTGACAAGTCAAAAAGAATTAGTAGATCTTTTTGGAGTTCCAAACTTTGAAAAGACAGCGAGCAATACACCTATTCATGGTTCAGAATTAAATGAATATGGTTTATTAGCAGCATACAGTTTACTAGGTGTTTCGAATGCAGCATTCGTAACTAGAGCGGACGTAGACTTAGACCAATTACAAGGGTCAGCAGAGGCTCCGGGAGCGAATCCTCCAGATGGAACATGGTGGATAAACACAGGCGCTACATCATGGGGTATCCAAGAATGGAATGCAGCAGCGATCAGCACAACAGGTGGTCAGAAATTTGCTGCTAAGACTCCTATCGTTTTAACAGATGATGATGCAGCAAAAATTTCAAGCAATGCACCACTAGGATCAGTAGGGTCAATTGGTGACTATGCAGTTGTTTTCGAAACAGTAGGAACAGCAGCAACTGGAACGTTTAGTTTTTCTAAAGATCCAGCAAGAATGTATCTAAAATCTGCAGGTAACACACAGGCAGGTGTTGCAGCAGGCGATTGGGTATTAGTTGGTTCTCAGGAATGGAGAGCAAGTATTCCAACAGTAATCACAGCACAACTTACAGGTGCTAAAATTACAGCAGCAGCAGGTAATTTCACAATTAATAGTACAACAGTTACTATTGGTGGAAGTGATACCGTTGACGATATCGTAGCAACAATTAACGGATTAAGCATTGCAGGAGTTACAGCAAAGAATGTAAGTGATAGAATTTACATTTATACAGATGGAACTTCAAATACTAATGCTAATACAATTATTATCGGTGCAGGAACTGCTGACCTAACTGAATTAGAAATTTCAGCAGCAACTTACAAAGGTCCAGAACTGCAACAGACTCCACACACAATCGTTCCACAATGGAAAGGTGCTCCAGGAACTGATGCAAATGCAAGACCAACTGGATCTGTTTGGATAAAAACTACAGAACCAAACAACGGTTCAAGATGGAGAGCAAGCAAGTGGGATTCTGCAACTACAAGTTGGGTATCAGCAGATGCTCCATTATATTCAAGTGGACATTCAGCAATTTACTCGCTAGATAGAAGCGGTGCAGGTGCAAACATTGCAGCAGATGATTTATTTGTGCAAACAAATGCATTTGAACACAGTGCATATGACAGTTCACCAGCAACAGCGGTATTCCGCGTGTGGCGCAGAGCAAACACAGGAGTAACTACAATTACTTCAGCAGTTGTAGCAACACAATTAACAGCAGATGATTACCAGTTCGAGATTGAAGAATCAATTCAAGGACAGGAAGCATTGAACTCAGCAGTAAGCGTAACATTTACAAGTTCAGGTGCAAGTAGCGATGCTAACACAATGGCAGCGGCTATTAACGCAGCAGGCTTAACAAATGTGGAAGCAGCAGTAACAGCAAACAATCAAGTAACTATTTCACACAAAACAGGTGGTGAAATTAGATTGCGTGATGTGGGTAGAGATGCAATTGGTGCATTGTTTACACCATACAACATCGATACAGCAGAAGGAACTGCAAACTTTTATAACTTATCAGATGCTTCACTAACAGCAGGACAAAGTCAATTAGCACCGGGTGCTGATGACTCGACTGCTGAGAATAGATATCTTGCTTCTAACTGGCAACCACTTTCAGCAAGTGATTTTTATGCTAGTGCAGACAATCCAGAAGCAGAGCCAGCAGATGGACAACTTTGGTATAACCCAGAGTTTTCTGAAGTTGATATCATGATACATGATGGTTCAACATGGGTAGGATACAGAAGTGCAACAAGTCCATACACTGAAGCGGCTAGCGACAGAGTTGGATACACACCAATCGTTGCTGCTTCTAATCCTTACATTTCAGGAACTACTGTAGATGGCGATATTTGGATTAGCACAGCGGATATTGAAAACTATCCAATAATTTACAAGTATGACAGCAACCAATCAGGACCTGCTTCAGAAAGATGGGTATTAGTTGACAAGACTGATCAAACTACTGAAGACGGAATTCTGTTTGCGGATGCACGTTATGGTTCAACTGGTGCTACTGGTAACACAGCAGCAACAATCAAGGACCTAATGAAGGTAGACTTCTTAGATCCAGATGCTCCAGACCCAGCACTGTATCCACAGGGCATGCTGTTATGGAATCTACGTAGAAGTGGTGGTAACGTTAAGCGTTATGCCAACAACTACATTGACACAACAGCAGACAACACACGCTTCAATAATAGCGAAGCAATGGATTCATATGCTACTGACCGTTGGGTTACAGAATCAGGTAACAACGAAGACGGTTCAGGTTCTTTCGGAAGAAAGGCACAGCGTAAGGTTGTTGTTCAAAGAATGAAGAGCGTGGTTGACACAAGCGGCCAAATACGTGATGAAGAAAGAAGAAACTTCAACATCATTGCTGCTCCTGGTTATCCAGAACTTATGAGTAACCTAGTTAATCTTAACATTGACAGAGGCTTAACAGCGTTTGTTATTGGTGATACACCATTAAGATTGGCAGCGGACGCTACAACATTAACGAACTGGGGATCAAATGCTAACCTAGTTACTGACAACGGTGACGATGGTTTAGTAACCTATGACGAATACCTAGCAACGTTTTATCCAAACGGATTTACAACTGACCTGGGCGGTTCAAATGCGGTTGTTCCGGCATCACACATGATGATGAGAACGATTGCACTAAGCGATCAAGTATCGTTCCCATGGTTTGCTCCAGCAGGCACAAGACGTGGTGGAATTTCAAATGCTACAGCAGTTGGTTATATCGACGCTGACACAGGAGAGTTCCAAACAGTTGCGCTTAATGAAGGACAAAGAGACACGTTGTATGATCTCAAGATTAACCCAGTAACATTCTTTAATGGTGTTGGTCTTGTAAACTACGGTCAGAAGACAAGAGCAAGAAATGCTTCTGCGCTAGATAGAATCAACGTAGCACGTTTGGTAGTATACCTACGTAGCCAACTAAGCAAATTGGCTCGTCCGTATATCTTTGAACCAAATGATAAAATCACTAGAGACGAGATCAAACAAGCAGTTGAGAGTTTATTACTCGAGTTGGTTGGTCTGAGAGCTCTTTACGATTTCGCAGTAGTTTGTGATGAAACAAACAATACTCCGGCAAGGGTTGATCGTAATGAACTATATGTTGATATTGCGATTGAACCAGTCAAGGCTATTGAGTTTATCTACATACCGTTGCGTGTCAAGAACACAGGGGAGATATAAGACATGCCTATTACATCATTAAATAACTTTTCAGTTCCTACAGACGCAGGCAACCAAGTGCTCTTGATGCCAAAATTAAAGTATCGCTTCCGCGTTACTTTACTTGGATTCGGAGTTGCGGCTGCCACTGAACTGACAAAACAAGTAGTTGACGTTGCAAGACCAAAAGTTGGTTTTGAAGAAATGACGCTAGACGTTTACAACTCAAAGGTTTACCTAGCAGGTAAGTATACCTTTGAAACTATCACGCTTAACTTGCGTGATGACGCTAGTGGCGAAGTTCAAAAACTTGTTGGACAACAGGTTCAGAAACAATTCGACTTTGTTGAACAGGCTTCTGCAAGATCTGGTATTGACTACAAATTTACCACTAAGATTGAAGTATTAGACGGTGGTAACGGTAATAACCCAGCAGGCGTTAACGTGTTAGAAACCGCTAACCTTTATGGTTGTTTCCTAACTAACGTTGACTACGGTGACGCTAACTATGCAACAAACGAAGACATGCGTGTTGCATTAACAATCCGCTTTGATAACATGACACAGTGGGGTGCAGGCGAAACTGGCGTTGGTGTTGGTATTGGTGCGGCAGTGGAAAGAACCATTGGCGAATCAACTACTGGTGCTGGCGGCGGTCAGGGCTAATACTAGTTTTAGTATTGAAATTAAAAAGCCCGGATTTTTTCCGGGCTTTTTTTATGGCTAAATA
>JGI11705J14877_10001491_pt1 | contig 13372 bp, 16 predicted proteins | sample Etolaghawater15m_FD_14877 | JGI IMG/M metagenome (IMG submission 14877) | reverse complement strand
AGAGCTTGACTCAATGAAAAAGTATCCTAAGAGTCTCTATTTTAAAGGAGAAACAGCTCTTTTAAAAAAGAAAAAAATCTCTATAGTAGGGAGTCGAAAACCAAATCAATATGCTCGTCAAAAAACACAAGAGTTAGCAGCTAAACTCTCTCACTTAGGTGTTTGTATAGTAAGTGGCGGAGCTATAGGAGTAGATGCTATAGCACATAAATCTGCAGGAGCAAAAAATACTATTGTAGTAGCTGCAACAGGATTAGACAAACGCTATCCAGCTATAAATGCAAAGCTTATAGAAGAGGTTGAAAGTCAAGGTCTGGTTCTGAGTCAGTTTGAAGATGGTTCTCCCTCTACAAGATATAATTTTGTCATAAGAAATGAGCTTGTTGTAGCTCTTGGTGACATTCTCATTGTTACATATGCAGATTTAGATTCAGGAACGATGAGAAGTGTAGAGTTTGCTTTAAAGATGGGTAAAGAGGTCTATGTCTTAGCACATAGAATTGGCGAGAGTGAGGGAACTAACAGACTTCTTCAAGAGGCAAATGCTAAGGCCATTTACGATATAGACTCTTTTATTTCAAGGTTTGGTATTGAAGATACTCTTAATGAAGAGGATGATTTTTTTATCTTTTGTAAAACAAATCCAACATATGAAGATGCACTCTCAAAGTTTCCCTCCCGTATTTTTGAAGCAGAACTTCAAGGAGCTATATCTATAAAAAATGGAAAAGTTTATAGAGTGAATTAGTTACTAGATAATCAACATAGCATCACCATAGGAGTAAAACCGATACTTCTCTTTTATCGCTTGTGCATACAACTCTTGTGTTTTTTCTAGTCCTACAAAAGATGCTACAAGCATAAGAAGTGTTGACTTTGGTAGATGAAAATTTGTAAGGAGGTGATTTACTCTACTTGGTTTGTTATGTGGGTGCAAAAAGAGATTTGCTTCACCTTGTTGTACTTTACCATGCTTATCATAATACTCAATAGTTCTCGTAGAGGTCGTGCCAACACTTAAAAGCGGCGTTTGGCTATCAAGAAGCTCTTTAGCTTCATCTGAAATGTCGTAATATTCAGCATGCATAGGATGCTCAGTTATAACAGTGGCATCAACTGGCTTAAATGTTCCACTCCCTATGTGAAGAGTAACATAGGCATGTTTATGGTTTGTGCAGATTCTTGCATGTTGTTCTGGAGTGAAGTGAAGTGATGCTGTGGGTGCGGCTACTGCTCCCTCTTCTTTTGCAAAAACACTTTGATACTCTGCTTCATCAGCATCTTCGTCTTCTCTTTGAATGTAAGGAGGCAGAGGAATATGTCCTATCTTATCTATGATAGGTAGAAGCTCTTCAAAACGCAGGGGTAGATTGTTTTGAGAAAAGTTTACTATACGACTTCCATCCTCTTTAAGTTCTTGTATGGTGGCATTTAGATTCTCATCAAAGGATAGGGTTGTTCCTCTTTTTACTTTGCCACGGATATAAACACTTATATCGTTCGCATTTAGAGGTCTGTTGATAAGGAGTTCTACTTTTCCTCCACTACTCTTAATGCCATAGAGACGTGCTTTTATAACCTTGGTGTCATTAAAGATAAGTGCCGCATTTTGTGGGATAAACTTTTCAAACTCATAAAAATGTGTATGGGTAATGGTAATAGCCTTGCATGGTCACGTGGAGAAGCAGGGTGTGTTGCTATGAGTTCATCTGGAAGTGTGAAATCATAGCTTGAAGTAAGAAGTTCAGCGTTTATCATGTTGGATGCTATTACTTGGATGTAAGAGCTTCGCGTTCTTCGCTCTCATCATCTTCATCTTCATCCTCAAGAGGAGGTGCGGGATTTACCATTTTTACTATAAGTATAGAAAAACCATATAAAATTATAAGTGGTCCTGCCATAAGAAGTTGTGTCAATACATCTGGAGGCGTAAGTAGTGCAGCAACTATAAATATGATTACAACTGCATACTTAAAAAATGCTGCCATCTGTCTGTCATCAACCATGCCAAGAAGTGCCAAAAAGTAAGCAAATACTGGAAGTTCAAACGCCAAACCAAAGCCAAACATGATTTTTGTAAAAAACCCTACATAGTCCTCAATGTTGATGAGTGGAGTAAATTTAAAACTACCAAATGTGATAAGAAAGTCAAAGCCAAAGGGTGTTACAACATAGTATGCAAACAAAACACCAACAGCAAACATGATAGTCCCACCTAAGATGAAAGGGATAATCATCTTTTTTTCATTTGCATAAAGACCTGGTGCTATGAACATCCAAATCTGAGAGAGTATGATAGGAAGAGCACCTATAATAGCTGCAAAAAACGATACTTTGAGTGCTACAAAAAATGCACCACCGACTTGTGATGTTGTTACCATTCCCTCTGCTGCATGGAGTGATTTTTTTCCAACTTCAAGAAGTGCGACATTGAGAGGTTCTACCATCCAGTTCAAAATCGGTTCATGAAAGTAAAACATAACAAAAAACATAACAATAAGACTTCCAACAGAGATACCAAGTCTCTTTCTTAACTCAACTAAATGTGGTTTTAAATCATCAAACATCAGCTATCTCATCTTTGTCAGTAGTTTTTGCTTTCTTTTTGAAAGTCACCTCTTGCTCTTCTGTAGGAGCTTTTTTACTCTCTTTTTTATCACTGTCGCTCTCATCTAGTATGTCATCTGTCATACTTGCTATAGAAGCTCCAACTGTACCTTTTATATCACTTACTTTATTGAGTTGGTTTTGCGCATTTTCAAGCTCTTTTTTATAAGCGAGTGCCTCAGCTTTTATGCCAGTAGATTCCATCTCATGCTCTAGTGAATCTTTTACTGAGCCAATGGCGTTTTTAGCATTTTTGAAAAATTTAGCGATATCTACCATAGCTCCAGGAAGTTTGTCTGGACCTAGAAAAAGAATGGCAATTATCATAATAATGAGTATCTCTGTAAATCCCATACCAAACATTGTAAGCCTTCATAAATTATTTTTAGTAGTGGGATTTTAGCAAAAAAAAGCTTTAAGAAGTTAAATAAAGAGCAATCTCATCTGCAAGGAGAAAATTTTTATTGTAAAAACGCTGCTCTTTGTTGAAAAGTTTTTTTTCATCTACTAGTATTTGTGCAAGTCTTAGCTCATTTTGTGTCAAAAGACTCTCACTAAAACCTATGTAAGAGCGTAGGCCTAAAAATATTTTTTCTAGTTTTTTGTCATCTTCATCAAGTTCTTCACTCTTAATCTCAAGAGGATTGTTTACGTACTCTTCAATATTTGGATTTGGATAATAACGAGTGAGTCCAAGTTTTCCTACTGCACCAGCACCTACTCCCATGTAGTCTTTGTAGAGCCAATAGCCTAAGTTATGTTTTGATTTGTAAGAGCCAAAGTTACTTATTTCATACTGCTCAAATCCATGCTCTTGTATGGTTTGAAAAATCCATTTTGTAAGAGAGAGTTGCTCTTTTGACATCTCTTTTTTGTTTTCAAACGCCGTACCCTCTTCGATGGTTAAGGCATAAGCGCTTATGTGGTTTATGGGAAGTAAAAAAGCTGTTTTAATGTCATGCTCAAGTAGCTCTTTTGTATCACCAAGTGTAGCATAGATTAGGTCAAGTGAGATGTTTTCAAAGCCAACTTCAGCGGCGTTTATGATTGCATCTTTTGCCATTTTTGGATTGTGAGCACGGTTTAAAACTTTGAGTTTTTTTTCATTAAAGCTTTGTACTCCAAAGCTAATACGATTTACACCAAGACTCTTCATCCCCTCTAGCCATTCGTAGCTTGCACTATTTGGGTTTGCTTCACTTGTTATCTCTATATCTGCCTGTAAATAGGGTCTTAGAAGTTTAAAAATAGGTGCATAAAGTTCAGGTGAAACAGTTGATGGAGTTCCTCCACCAATAAATATAGTCTCTATAGAGTTCTCTTTTGCATCAAACCTTTGTAGTTCATACTCTAGCTGCTTTTGAAGTGCAATCATGTACTCTTGCTTGAGATGAAACTTGTCTACATAGGAGTTAAATGCACAGTAGGAACACTTTGAGTCGCAAAATGGGATGTGAATATACAATAACATAAGCGAAGTATAACGAAATTATGGAGAGAAAAATTTAGAAAATTATCTTAATTTAATTACACTTTTTGTATAATCGCGTCAACTATAATGGCAGGCTAAAAAATGAGTAAAAAAAGTGACTATCGCCCAAATGTGGCGATGATAATTGTTTCAAACGATTATCCCCAAAAAAAAGAGATTTTTATCGCTCAGCGTAATGACCTATTAGACATTTGGCAGTTTCCACAGGGTGGAATCGACAAAGGTGAAGAGGTTAAAGATGCACTATTTCGTGAGATGGAAGAGGAGATAGGAACAGCTGAGGCAAAGATTATTGGGGAGTATCCTGAGTGGATTTCTTATGATTTTCCTGAAAAAATAGCAAAAAAAATGTACCCATACAAGGGACAAACACAGCGTTATTTTCTCATAAGACTCAAAAAAAAGGCTGAGATAAACCTTGAGACAAAGCACCCTGAATTTGTTGCACATAAGTTTGTAGATGTTGATGATGTGCTAAACCACACTGCACATTTTAAAAAGCCTGTGTATGAGAGTGTTATAAATTATTTTAAAAGTGAAGGGTTACTGTAGATGTTGATAGTTCAAAAGTTTGGTGGAACAAGTGTTGGTGATTTGCAGCGTATACAAAATGTTGCAAATCGTGTAAGTGAGAGTAAAAAAGCTGGAAATGATGTGGTGGTAGTTGTTTCAGCTATGAGTGGTGAGACAAATAAGCTTGTAAGTTATGCTGAACACTTTTCAAAAAATCCTGCTCAGGCTGAGATGGACATGCTTCTGAGTGCTGGTGAGCGTGTAACTGCATCTCTTTTGGCAATTGCCCTACAAGAGATGGGTCATGATGCAACTGCAATGACAGGGAGAAAAGCAGGAATTGTAACAGATCATCATCATACAAAAGCGCGTATTGAAAACATAGATCCAACTGTAATGAATGAAGCTCTTAAAGAGGGAAAGATTATTGTAGTGGCTGGTTTTCAAGGTGTGAACATGGATGGGGATGTAACAACTCTAGGTCGTGGTGGAAGTGATCTATCGGCTGTTGCAATCGCTGGAGCATTAAAAGCAGATCTTTGTGAGATATATACAGATGTAAGTGGTATCTACACAACCGATCCTCGTATAGAACCAAAAGCTAAAAAACTTGACAAGATCTCTTATGATGAGATGTTAGAGTTGGCATCACTTGGCGCAAAAGTACTTCAAAACCGTTCAGTAGAGATGGCGAAGAAGTTAAATGTAAATCTAGTAACAAGAACAAGTTTCTCAAATGAAGAGGGAACATTAATAACAAAGGAAGAAAATATCATGGAAGCACCATTAGTAAGCGGAATAGCATTAGACAGAAACCAAGCACGTATCTCACTTATGGGTGTAAAAGATAGACCTGGAATAGCATCTGATATCTTTACAAAACTTGCTAAAGCAGAAGTAAATGTAGATATGATTATCCAAAACAAAGCACATGACGGAGCGACAAACATCGACTTTACTGTGCCAGTTGGTGATCTTTTTGATGCAAAAAAAATTGTAGATGAGTTTGTGCAAATTGGCGAAATTAAAGCAGACTCATACAATGAAGATATATGTAAAGTCTCTGTTGTTGGTGTAGGTATGCGATCTCATACTGGTGTTGCTGCAAAAGCCTTTTCAATAATGGCAAAAAACAACATAAATATAAATATGATAGCAACTTCAGAGATAAAGATCTCTATGGTTATAGATGAAAAGTATGCTGAAACAGCTGTGCGCGGACTTCACGACGCATACGAATTAGATAAGTAGTCCGATGATTGATTCTGAGATGCCAGACTTCGCTCAATGGAGCTTAGATGCTATAAGAGAAGAGGGTGGTAGTCTCAGTTGGTTAGAAGAGTTGCGTTTTGAGTGGTCAAAAACAACTGCTTATGCACTTGAACAAATTTTAAGTGGAAAAACTATCATTCTTATAGTCGATGAAAAACGTAAGTGGCTTGAGCACTACATACTGAGTTCACTTAATAGTGCTTCTCCTGAGAGACCTCTTATTCCTGTTATTAGCATTGACAATGTCTATACACACTACGACAGAGTGAATGGTGGTGAGATGATAGATATTGTTGATGATATGATTAATATTACTTTTAAAGATGAGTACTTTTTTTGGTACATAGGCAAGGGTGATGATAAACGCAGTGATATAGCAAAAAGAAAAGACAAGAGTTACTTTTGGATTTTTGATGAAGATTTTAACAATGCTTTTACACTTAAGTCATATGACTCCTCTTTAGATATAAAGCTTTTACAGCTTTACAAGCTCTTCGACTCCTCATTAAACGCAGCAATGTTTGGAGAGGTAGATGCAAGTTCCTAGTCAAACAAAAGGGCATATCATAATCTCAGCAGATATTGAAGCTGAGGCTCAGTTACTCCAAGAGCAACTCAAGCCATCAAGAGTCATGAAGTTTGTAGTTACAGATGAGAGTTTTAAGATAGAACATGCAAAAGCAGTTCTTGGAGAGTCTTACATAAGTGAGTCACAAACAAAATATATAATTATTGGCTCACATGACATTACAGATATAGCTCAAAACTCTCTTTTAAAACTTCTAGAAGAACCACCTAGAAATATAGAGTTTATCATTATAAGCCCTACTAAATCAAACTTACTTCCAACAGTTCGTTCGCGTTTACCTATCTTAAAGCAGACAAATACGCATAGAGTAGAAAACCTAGAACTAAACTTGGCAAAACTTGACTACAAAGAGGTTTTTGCTTTTTTAAAACAGCATTCACGTGTCAAAAAAGAGGATGCAAGAGATTTGGTTGAAGCACTTTTTTATCGTGCTACGGTTACAGATGCTTTGATACTTACAGAAACACAACTTGAAAATTTTGATAAGGCTTATAGGCTTTTAACACTTAACTCAAGAGCACAAAGTGTTTTAGCGATGCTTCTTATGAGCTTTGCAAAAGATAGGTAAAAGAGATAATGTTAGTAGAAAAACTCTCAAATAATATTGACATAACACAACATCTAAAAAAACTTGGAGTTGATAGCGGCGGTATAAATATTCTTGCTCAAAAAGCAGAGGTTCATATTGTTTCTATAAAAGATTTACCTGTTGGTGGAGCAAATATTTTAAAGCAAGATGCACTCTCTGTAGGTGCTGACTTAGCTGTTCCAAGAGGAACGGTGATAGCACTCACACCTCATGTTGATTGCATACTTATTGCTACTACAAGACAACTAAAGTCTTTGGCAAAAAAAGAACTTGCACAGCCTTTTGGACTTAAAAACTTAGCAGCGAGACTAAGTGAAGTTATTAAAATTGAAAAAATTGAAAAAGTTGAAATTATGGGTGTAATAAATGCTAATAACGATAGCTTTTTTAGTNAGTCGCGTTTTGTTGANAGNNCTNCTTTAACAAAGATAGAAACTATGATAAAAGAGGGTGCTACTATCATTGATATAGGGGGAGTCTCCTCTGCTCCAAACTCTCTCAAAGTCACTCCAGAAGAAGAGCTATCTAGAGTAAAGCCTATTTGTGACCTTATTAAAAAAAATAGAGTCTATGAGAGAGTAAGACTGAGTATAGATAGTTATGAACCTTTAGTGGTTGAGTATGCACTTCAAAGTGGTTTTAGTATAGTCAATGATATAACAGGACTCTCAGATGATAGGGTGTGTGAACTTTGTGCGAAGTATAATGCTGCTGTTGTTATCATGCACATGCAAGGAACACCCCAAACTATGCAGATAAATCCTCACTATGAGAATCTACTGAGCGAAGTATATGAGTTTTTTCAAGAGCGTATGGCTAAGGCTGAAAGCTTTGGTATTAAAGAGATAATCTTGGATGTTGGAATAGGGTTTGGAAAAACCTTAGAAGATAACCTGACTTTGCTTAAAAATCTAGAACATTTTAGAACTTTGGGTAAACCCTTACTTGTAGGTGCTTCTAGAAAGTCAATGATAGATAAAATTACTCCTACAAAGGTAGAAGATAGACTTGCAGGAACATTGGCTCTGCACTATGAAGCTCTTCAAAATGGTGCCCAAATCTTAAGAGTTCATGATGTAAAAGAGCATTTTGGAGTTCTCAAGATTTTTGAAGCACTTCAAGAGATATAGCTTATGATTAGAGCATTATTCCTCTAATCATATAAAAGAGTATAGCAGCAAGAGTTGCAGCCGCAGGTACAGTAATAATCCATGCAGCGATAATTTTTTTCACAGCATCGCGTTTGACATATTCAACTTTTTTTGTCTGTTTTATATGTTTTTTTGTCGATTTAATGATTCTCTCTTCATCGGCAATGAGCTTATACAGTGTCACAACTCTTTCGTATTCGCTTTTAGACTTGTCATCTTTTTGTTCTAAAGAGGAGAGTTCTGACTTGTATGCTTGAAGGTTATTTTTCTCATCTTTGATGATTTCTTTATCCTCTTCTATACTCGTATGTGTTCCAGTGAGATGTAGGTACTCTCTTAAAAAACCAACACCAAAAACACCACCAATGGCGATATGAGTAGAACTTACAGGAAGTCCAAGTTGTGAAGCGATAATAACTGTAATAGAAGCCGCCATAGCGATAGAAAATGCTCTGATTTGATCAAGTTCAGTAATCTCAGATCCAACAGTTCTTATGAGTTTTGGCCCATAGAGAGCAAGGCCAAGCGCAATCCCTAAAGCCCCAACACTCATAACCCAAAGAGGAATACTTGCCTTACTAGAGATACCACCATTCACTACAGCGTCGTTAATTGCAGCTAAAGGACCAATAGCATTTGCAACATCATTCGCCCCATGAGCAAAACTAAGAAGTGCAGCTGAAAAGATAAGTGGAATTGTAAAGAGTTTATTAACAGAGTCTTTTGTATTTTCTAGGTTATGTGCTCTTTTTACAAGTCTTGTTTTAAGGATAAAGTAAACAACGATAGCAATAATAAAACCTAGGCTAAGAGCTGTAAAAAAACTCGGCTTCTCTGTAACTTCCATAGAAACAAGCGGAAGATAGTTTAAAATCTCAACAACCTGAGACCAAATCTTTTTGAGTCCTTTAAGGGTTAAGTATGTTATAAAGGCCCATGCCATAATTGCTACAAAAATAGGCACATAGTGTTTGGCAGCTTCTATCTTGTCTTCTTGAAATACTATGGACTTCTTAATAGCAAATAAAAATGCCGCAGCAATGACACCACCCAGAACAGGAGATATAATCCAAGAAGCAGCAATTTTACCCATAGTACTCCACGATACTATACTAAATCCAGCTGCAGCAATTCCTGCACCCATAACACCACCAACAATTGAGTGTGTAGTTGAAACTGGTGCTCGCATCATCGTTGCAAGATTAAGCCAAAGTGCTGCTGCTAAAAGTGCTGCCATCATTGCCCAGATGAATGGGTCGACATTTGAGCCAAACGCAGAGATATCAATGATGCCTTTTTTGATGGTTTTTACAACTTCTCCGCCAGCAATAAGTGCTCCCATGGCCTCAAAGATTGCAGCTATTACTATTGCCATTGTCATAGTCATAGCTTTCGAGCCTACTGCTGGACCAACATTGTTTGCTACATCATTCGCCCCGATGTTCATAGCCATGTAAGCACCTATAAGAGCTGCAACTGCTAAGAACATATTGTTGGGTATGCCACCATTACTTAAGAAACTGTAGGTAAGAACACCTATCATAAAAAAGAGTGCAAAACCTAAACGAGTAAAGTCTGTACCACTTTTTTTGAGAGCCTCTTGCTCTAGTTTTTTCATAGTTTGGATTTCCATTATTTAACCTCTTTCACTATATATGCTTTTATTATCTCTTGTCTCTCAAGTGGACGGTCTCCAGCATTTCTTCCCAGAGTCGGAACATCATTGAGTTTTGAGAGTGTTTTCATAGACTCTTCATCTGCAACTTTACCAAAGATTGTATGGTAGCCATTAAGCCAAGGTGTAGCAGCCGTAGTTATGAAGAATTGACTTCCATTTGTACTTGGACCTGCATTTGCCATTGCTAAGATTCCTGCCTTGTCAAAAAGCTTGTTTTTAAACTCATCTTTAAAAGACTTTTTCCAAATACTCTCACCGCCTCTACCACTTTCAGTTGGGTCTCCACCTTGAATCATAAAGTTACGAATAATTCTATGAAAAGCTATACCATCATAGTAGCCATTTTTTATATGTGTTGTGAAGTTCTCTACTGCTAATGGAGCAACATCAGGATAGAGTTCAAGTTCTATATTTCCTTGTGTGGTTTGTAAAACTACATGAGGATTTGCGCCAAAGAGATTTACTGTCAGGGTAAGTAAAAGTGCAAATAAAATTTTCTGCATTAGTTTTTCTCCTCTTGAAAGTCTAAAGAGACAGAGTTAATACAGTATCTCATGCCCGTAGGTTCTGGTCCATCAGGAAACAGGTGTCCTAAATGAGAGTCACAGTTTGCACATCTCACTTCAACACGAATCATCCCATGACTTGAATCTTTAATCTCTACGACAGAGTCTTGGATAGCCTCAAAATAACTTGGCCATCCTGTACCTGAGTTAAACTTTGTATCTGATGTAAAAAGAGGAGTGTCACAACAGACACATCTGTAGAAACCATTCGCTTTATTATCATTATATTTGCCTGTGAATGGAGCTTCTGTTCCATGTTTTCTACAGACATTAAAAGCTTCAGGAGTAAGTATCTCCTTCCATTCTTGTTCACTTTTGAGTATTTTCATATTTATCCTTTAGGTTTGTAATCTCTTGACACTCATCATCATAAAGTATATGGACTGATTGAGTAGCGATATTAAGTATATATTCAAGTGTATCGGCATCAGTAAAACATAAATCCAGCATTATAATATGTTTAGCTGATAGTGCGTTGACATCTGCATAATTTGCGAAAAGTAGAGATGAGAAATTTTGCTCTATTAGGTGTTTTGAACTATCAAGTTGTTGTGGTGTTTGGCTTATAAAAGATGCAAGGTCATCTTTGAGTTTTTCTTGAGTTAGAGAGTTTGAGACTAGGATGATATCTGCATCCTCTTCTTGAGATAAAAGTTTGTGTATAAGCTGAAGTGCCTTAGCATACGGATGTGTTTTTAGAAAACTTACTTCGCGTTTTAATCCTCTAAATGATTGTGTAAGGGCATACTCTTGTTGAGATTTCCTTTCATTTACAAGAAGGAGTTTTGATTTTTGTTGTATATGTTTCAGATAGTTAATGAAAGATTCACTTAAAAGGTTGGCATCATCACACATCAGAAGTTGCGCAATATTGAATTGTTTGTTAATTTGTGACATATCTACATCTGCGATATTATTGACCTCTTGCTTAGAGAGTTTTTGTAAATGTCGGTTTATGAGTTCAAGTGGAGTTATAATTTCTATTGTACTTAAGTCAACTTCTATAATGCCATGTTCAACAATTTCGAGAACTCTTTTTTTGAGTATGTCACAAGCTAAAACAGTAGGCTTTATAATGATGATTTTCATAAGAGGATTATCTAGGAGAGAGACTACTGCTTTTAGAAGGAGCAGACTAGTTTTTCCACTAGATGCTACCCCATTTAAAATAGTATGATGCACTATGGGTGTATCTAGAAAATAAATTTGCTCATCTGTAGCAAGATGCACAGAGTTATCCTCACCGATAACTGCATACTGAATAAAAAGAGTTCCTAGGATTTTACTAACACTTGGAAGAGTGTAATCTTCATGTGAAGCTTTTTGTAACTTTTTAAAGATGTCAGAATCTTGATAGTCACAAAAGATAAGTTTATCAAAGGGAAGCAACTCTTTAAATGAATCACTTAAATGCTCATACTCATCAGCACTTAAATTTTCCATTATAAGGTAGTTGAAGATTGCTACACCATCATTATGTATCAGCTCGTTAAATTTTTTTCTTATAATATTATGTGTGTTGTCAAAAGAGAGTGTTTGTACTAAAGGGTCTTGGTTTTGTGCTTTTTGTATACTTGAATTTTTTAAATCATTATAAGACCATGCCTTAATTTCAAAAATGTATAGACCACGAAGGGGATCAAGCATGATAAGAGGGATATTAAAGACATCTTTATGGTGGTAAATTTTAATATTTCTAAAGATTAAGAGATTGCTCTGAGTGCAAAGAGATTTTAGTTTGTTAAGAAGTATTGAGTCAGAAATATAAAGAGTGTCCATTTTCTTTTTGAAAAAGGAACTCAGAAGTGATAGATTCATTATGTAGATAAAATGTTGTTATGGAAATATAACAACATTCTAATCATTATTTACCAGCGGCTATGCGATCTTTAAGACCTTTACCAGCTTTAAATTTAGGAACCATTTTATCTTGAGTTGTATAAGTTTTATCTGTACCTGGTACTTTACCACTTTTACCTTTTTGAAGTGCAGCTGTGAAACTACCAAAACCTACTAAAGAAACATCCTCTTTTTGAACTAGAGCAGTAGTTACAGCCTCCGTAAATGCTTTAATTGCAGCTTCTGCTTCAACTTTGGTTTTGTAATCACCACTTGCTTGTACTAGTTCAACGAATTGTGCTTTATTCATAAATAAACCCTTGGATTAAAATATTTCCGAATATTCATGTGTTGAGTTTCGGACATGAAATAATTCAGCTAAAGACACTTTATTATTTATTTGCTTAAATTTTTCTTCTTTTTATTGAAACTGAGTAAATAATCTGATATTTTTACCTCTTTTATTCCTACTTTGGCCTGTTTAAGAAGACTTATGCAGTTAATAGTCGTTTCATTAGCAATAATTAAAGATGATATTTTCTTTAGTTTTTCATATTTATTTTTATTTGAATGAATAGACAAAAAGACATCTTCAAGTCCTTCTCTTTCGTTTTTTGTTAGGGCGCTCATCTACTTAGTCCTTAAGTTGATTTATTTTTCTTACAGCACGGATAATCTCATCATCATTTAACTCACCTAGCATTTTCATAACAGTTGCGGCTGCTTGTGGCTTTGCTCGACCGAGTTTCCAGTCTTGGTATGTACGCATAGAGATACCGAATTTTAGGGCCATATCTTTTAAAGATATTTTTTTCCCATTATTCTCGTACTCTAGTGCATTATGTAGGATATTAAAGAGGTCATCAATTTGCATGTAATAATTATACGCTTAATATACTTAAATATACATTTTATACACTAAAGATGTCGATTAATAGTTAATAAAGTGTATATAATGTACTAAATGTTAAATTAATAGAATGTAATATATTATATAAAATATATTATACACGGTTTTCCGTGTATAATTAATAAAAAAAAGGACTTTATAAAAAGTCCTTTTTTTATTTTTCTAT
>JGI11705J14877_10001490_pt1 | contig 13386 bp, 16 predicted proteins | sample Etolaghawater15m_FD_14877 | JGI IMG/M metagenome (IMG submission 14877) | reverse complement strand
AAAAAGACAGACATCTTCGGCACGATAAACACTTAAGTCATGACTAATATACACGCCTCCAGCTTTTAGACAAACCTAATATACAAGCGCCGCGAAATGCTCTATATCCGTCGCACAAAAAAAATGCGAAATGAGGGATCAACTTCAGCGCATAAAGGCGGGTTTAACCGCCAAAACACACGAACATGGCTTTAAAACACCGGGAGAGTTACGATGGAAGAGATGAGTGTGGCCACACTGGTTGCAACAGCGGGATTCGCTGCAGGCATAGTGTTTGGAGCAACGGCGAACAAAACCAATTTTTGCACCATGGGCGGTGTTTCCGACATGGTTTTGATGGGTGACACCTCACGGTTTCGGGCTTGGATGTTGGCGATAGCCGTTGCCATTTTGGGCACCCAAGCCTTGCATATGCTGGAACTCATTGACCTGACACTTTCACCGGCTGATGGCGGTGCCATTTACTTGACCTCTTCCCTGGGGTGGCCCGGCGCCATTATCGGGGGGGTGCTGTTTGGTTTCGGCATGACCCGTGCGGGGGGATGTGGCAATAAAACGCTGGTCCGACTCGGTGCTGGGAACTTAAAGTCCTTGGTGGTTTTTTTGGTCATGGGCGTGGTCGCTTACATGACCTTGCGCGGTCTGTTGGGTCTCGTGCGTTTGGAATTGGAAACGTTCAACATGAATTTGAGTGTATTTGGTTTGGAAAGTCAGTCGATGGTTGAAATCGCGGCTGCGCTTGTCGGTATGGAAACGGAAAGTTTGCGTTTGGGCGTGACGGCGGTGTTTGCCTTCGCCATTTTGGCCTATTGCTTCAAAAATGAAGAATTTCGCAGCTCTTGGTCAGACATCATCGGCGGCGTGATTATTGGGCTCTTGGTGCCCGTGGGGTGGTACATTACGGGTGTTTTGGGCGCGGATGATTTTGCCCCTACCCCCTTATTTTCGTTCACCTTTGTCGCGCCGTCAGCCGAATCAATCCAGTACTTAATGACCTTTACCGGGGCCTCGATCAATTTTGGGATTGCCACCGTTGGCGGTGTCATTGTGGGATCATTCCTGATGGCTGTTGCCACCAAATCGTTCCACATTGAAGCGTTCAGCGGCGCCGATGACATGAAAAGCCACCTTGTCGGGGCCATTATGATGGGAATCGGCGGTGTTCTGGCCCTGGGCTGCACCATTGGTCAAGGATTGACCGGTATGTCGACGTTGGCGCTGGGCTCGCTGATCGCTCTTGTGTCGATTATTCTCGGCGCGGTTTGGGGCCTGAAAGCCCTGGAAGAGGATTCCGTATTGGGTGGTCTGAAAGCCATGCTAACGCGCAGCTCTTAAATCATAATTGTGCATAATTGTGCGGCTAAGTGTCGCTCATACAACACTATTGATAATGAGGTGGAAGCAATTTCCACCTCATTTTTTTTATACTAATTATAATTAACCCTGACAGAAAGCTTGCCACGTCGAGAAAAGATATCTAATGTAACTGAATGCTAATACACAGCATGTTTGTGGGTTAATATAAATTAACACACAAGTTTTCGATACGAATGTGCGATTAAAACATTTCTACGCTGTACGATAGAGACATTGCACGTTTGGGAGGTTTTTAAACAATTGGTTCCTCATACATTTCGTATTTGGGCTTGTTTTATCCGAGACGTAGCTATTGGCACTTATGGATTCCCCCTGTGTTCGAGGGAGCGAGAGGGAATTCTGTCTTAATCGGCTCGTTTATGGGAGGGATAATGAAACACACTAAATTCATGACGGCTGCAATCGGCCTTGCATTTGTTGGCGCCTTTGCTGTTAATGCTCAGGCTGCGGATATGCCGAAGTTTACGATCGTAAACGACACAATTCCTGCGTCGCTCACCGGAAAACCAGGTGATGCCGCCAACGGCAAAAAGGTCGCCATTGATCGCAAAAAAGGCAACTGTTTGGCATGCCATGTGATGCCGATTCCGGAACAGCAGTTTCACGGCCATGTCGGCCCTGATTTGCACGGCGTCGCAAAACGTTATGACGAAGCCACGCTTCGCATGCGTGTCGTTGATCCGAAAGTGCTCAACGAAGATACGATGATGCCGAGTTTTTTCACCACCGGCCAACATCGCGTCACGAAAAAATTTGAAGGTAAAACAATCCTCGGCGCACAAGAAGTTGAAGACGTGATTGCTTACCTGAAAACACTGATGTAGTCCCGGTGAGAGACTGTTACTCAATTTAAGGAATATGAGGAAATTATGAGCAATACCAACTCGCAATTGGTCCGTATGGACCGTCGCACAGCGCTTAAAGCTGCTGGCGCAGGTTTTGTCGCTTTGGGGTTCGCTTCGGCAGCCCATGCTACGCCTGAAGCCGCCGCTGAGGCGCTTGCTAAACTGTCCGGTGGCGCTGCCGCTGCGACGTCAGACAAAATCACCATTTCTTTGCCTGAAATTGCAGAAAATGGCGCAACTGTTCCCGTGGGCATCACCGTTGACAGTCCCATGACGGCAGCAAGCTTTGTCAAGCAGATCCATGTGTTTGCTGAAGGCAATCCTAGCCCCGAAACCATTACGTTCAACTTGACCCCGACCGGCACGGCCGATGTGAATACCCGTATTCGCCTCAGCAAAACGCAAAATGTATTGGTTGCAGCGGTCATGAACGACGGTTCGGTTTTGACCAACAAAAAGGAAGTTAAAGTCACCATTGGCGGCTGCGGCGGCTGATCGCCCCGTCCCCTTCCCTTTGGTCACGAAGATATATTAGGAGTGCTATAAATATGGCTAACAAACCGCGCGTTAAGCTGCCGAAATCGGCAAAAGCTGGCGAAATCGTCCAGATTAAAACCCTGGCATCCCATGACATGGAAACCGGAAACCGCAAAGACAAAAAGGGCAACAAGATCCCCCGTCTGATCCTCAACAAGTTCTCTTGCTCCTTTAAAGGCGAAGAACTTTTTGGCGCGATCATGCATCCGTCCGTGTCCGCAAACCCATACATCGCTTTTTCCATCACGGCGAAAGAAAGCGGCACGTATGATTTCACGTGGACCGACGATAATGGCGAAGTCACAAAAGTGTCGCAAGACATGAGTGTGTCTTAAATCAAGACTAAGGGAGGGCTTACGTCATGAATTTCAAGACAATTATCACTACGATCGCCGTGCTCGGTACCGGCATCACACTTGCGGCTTGCCAAATGGATGCCTATCAGGCGCCCAACCCGAACGGTAGCGACCTCTGGTCTGGCTACAAAACGGCAACGGCAGAAACCCGTGCCATGCAAGACGACGACTTTGCAAACCCCGGTATGCCGGTCGTTGATTCTGCTGTAGGGCTTTATAACAAAAAAGACGGGGAAGCCAACATGTCGTGCGCAGATTGCCACGGTGCTGTGGACGACCCCAAAGGTGGCTCTAAGGGCCTTCCGATGAAGGGCGTTTCGGCGCGTTATCCCGTTTATGACGCGGACACCAAAAAGCCAATCAACGTTGAATTACGCATCAACAAATGCCGTACCAAGTACCAAAAAGCAAACGAGTACAAATACGAATCAGACGCCATGCTGGGCATGACCGGTTTGATTGCCTTGCAGTCGCGCGGTATTCCGATGATGAGCACGGCAGACAATCCGTCTGACGAGTTGAATGCAGCATGGAAAGCGGGCGAAGCGTTCTATTATGAACGTCGTGGTCAGCTGAACATGTCGTGCAAACATTGCCACGAAGACCATGCCGGTGAGTTGATCCGTGCGGAAACCCTGTCTCAGGGACACTCCAACGGTTTCCCGACTTACCGCTTCAAGTGGAGCAAACTCGGTTCCCTGCATCGTCGTTTCCGTGGTTGTAACGGTAACATCCGTGCGGAGCCGTACGCTTACGGATCAGACGAATATCTGAACCTGGAAACCTACTTGGCTTGGCGCGGTCGCGGCCTGCCTCTGGAAGGGCCGTCCGTTCGTAAGTAACGGTTGATGAACAGGGGCGGCATCCAACTGGATTGCCGCCCCTTTTCCGTTCATATATCCAGACGTATTTAAAAATTCCCCTAAAATATAAGACGAAGAATAACGGAGACTTCACATCATGCTCACCCGTCGTGATTTTTTGCAGGTGACCGCCGCGACAGCGGCGTTGCTGGGAACAGGCGTCAACCTTGCGCGCGCCGCCAGCAATCAAGCGATTACACAAGATGATTTGTTGAAATTTAACAGCGTTGGCCAAGTCACGTTGCTCAATTTTACCGATATTCATGCCCAACTGATGCCGCTCTATTTCCGTGAGCCGTCGGTAAACCTGGGCGTCGGCGAAGTTTATGGTTTGCCGCCGCATTTGACCGGAAAAGATTTCCTCAAGAAATTTGATCTGATGGCCGGCACCGCCGATGCCTATGCATTTTCAAGCGTTGACTTCAGTCACTTGGCGGGTGAGTACGGTCGCATCGGCGGCTTGGCGCATATGGCGACATTGATTAAGGCCGTGCGCGCCCAACGCGAACCCAACACCTTGCTGATCGATTGCGGCGACACCTGGCAGGGCTCTTACACCTCACTGGCGACCCGTGGTGAAGACATGGTTGACGCCATGAACGCCTTGGGCGTTGACGTGATGGTGCCGCACTGGGAATTCACCTACGGCGCGGAACGGGTGCAGGAACTGATTTCCAAACTCAACTTCCCGTTCTTGGCTGGCAACGTCATCGACAACCAGTGGCAGGAAAAGGTCTTTGATTCGACTGCTCACTTTGAACGTGGTGGTGTCAAAATTGCCGTCATCGGTCAGGCCTTCCCTTACACTCCGGTGGCCAATCCCCGTTATATGATCCCCGACTGGTCGTTTGGTATTCGCGATGAAATGGTTCAGGCCAGCGTCGATAAAGCCCGGGCCGAAGGCGCTGAACTGGTGGTTCTGGCATCTCACAACGGCTTCGACGTGGACCGCAAGTTGGCGTCGCGGGTGAATGGCATTGACGTGATTTTGACCGGTCACACCCACGACGCCATTCCCGGCGTTATCACCGTCGGCAACACGTTGTTGGTCGCCACCGGATCGCATGGCAAATTCCTGGGTCGATTGGACCTGGATGTGCAAAACGGCAAGGTCAAGAACTACAACTACAAACTGATGCCGATTTTCTCCGACGTGATCAAACCGGACGCGGAAATTCAGGCGGTGGTGGACGCCATTCGCGCCCCCCATCAAAAGATCATCGGCGAAAAGTTGGGCACCACCGAAAGCCTGTTGTATCGCCGTGGCAACTTCAACGGCACCTTTGACGATCTGATCTGCAACGCCATCATGGAAGAGCGCGAAACGCAGATTTCCTTGTCACCGGGCTTCCGCTGGGGAGCTTCGCTCATTCCGGGCCAAGACATCACCATGGATGATATCTACACCCAGACCGCGATCACCTATCCCAACGTTTATCGCAGTGAAATGACCGGCGAGACCATCAAGTTGATCTTGGAAGACGTGGCGGACAACCTGTTCAATCCCGACCCCTACTATCAGCAAGGTGGCGACATGGTGCGCGTCGGCGGCATGGGCTATCGCATCGATATCCAAAAATCGATCGGTTCGCGCATTTCCGAGATGACCTTGTTGTCGACCGGGGAAGCCATTGATGCCAGCAAAACATACACGGTTGGCGGCTGGGCTTCGGTCAACGAAGGCACCGAAGGCCCGCCCATTTATGACTTGTTGGCGGACCACATCCGCAAAAAGAAAGTCATCGACGTTCAACCCAACACCAACATTAAGGTTGTGGGGGCTTAAGGCCCCCTCACCTTTTGCCATAATGGCATCTAGAGGGGAATTTTAATGGATATCACCTACTGGGGATCATTCGGCGCTGGGGTGTTGAGCTTTGCCTCGCCCTGCGTCTTGCCCCTTATCCCGGCCTACCTGTGCTTTTTGGGCGGTGCCTCGCTTGATGAATTGACTGCCGAGGGCGGCGTCGACAAAAAAGTGCAACGCCAAGTGTTCGTTTCCGCCCTGGCGTTCGTGTTAGGTTTTGCCACGGTGTTTATCATGCTGGGCGCCACAGCCACCCAAGTCAGCGCCATGATTGCCGACAACATCGGCATTCTGTCCCAAATTGCGGGCGTGATCATCGTGATTTTCGGCTTGCATTACATGGGCCTGTTCAAGATCGGCTTCTTGAACTTTGAAAAGCGTTTTCACTTGGAAAACAAGCCTGCCGGATTGGTGGGGTCCTACGTCATCGGTCTCGCTTTTGCGTTTGGTTGGACGCCTTGCGTTGGCCCGATTTTGGCAACCATTTTGATGGTGGCGGCCAGTGGCGACGACGTCATGTACGGCACGTCCTTGCTGGCGGTTTATGCCTTGGGCATTGGTCTGCCGTTCTTGCTGGCGGCGTTTGCGGTGAAACCGTTTATGCTGTTTTTGGGCAGGTTCCGTCGGCATATGCGCACCGTTGAAATCATGATCGGCACGTTGTTGGTGGTGACGGGCATTGCGATCTTCACCGGATCGTTATCCGAAGCCTCCAACTGGCTGCTCGAAACCTTCCCCAGCTTTGGTGAAGTTGGCTAAGGTCTTCTGACTTTAATAAAAAAGCGGCGTTCCTGATTTTGGAAACGCCGCTTTTTTTTGTGTCTTGGATGACAGGTTACATCAAGTGTGTTTTGAAGAACGCCAAGGTCCGTTCCCACGCCAAGTTGGCATCGGCTTCGTCGTAGCGAGATCCCGTTGGGTTGGCGAAGGCATGGTTGGCTTCGTACCAGTTCACCTGCAAACCGGTCTTGCCCGCTTTGGCCATGGCCGCTTCAAAGCCACTGACCATTTCGGCGTTGATGTTGGTGTCTAAGGTACCGAAGTGGCCCAAAACCGGGCTGTTGAGGGTGGCCAACTGTTCCGGCGTCTTGTTGCAGCGACCGTAGTAGATGACGGTGGCGTCCACGGGCGAGGCGATGGACGCATTCAACGACCAACCGCCGCCAAAGCACCACCCAATTGTGCCGACTTTACCAGTGCTTTTGTCGGAGTGTTTGAGGTAGTCGATCAACGCCACCAGGTCTTCGGTGCCGCCCTCTTCCGTTACCGCGCCCATCAAGGCTTTTGCACCTGGCCCATCGCTCGCCGTTTTGCCGCCGTACATATCCACGGCCAAGGCGATGTAGCCAAGCTTGGCAAGCTCAGCCGCGACCGATTTGATCTGGTCGTTCAAGCCCCACCATTCATGGATCAACAGCACCGCCGGTGCGGGGGTGACAGCAGGCATGGCAATCACGCCCATGGCTGTCCTGCCGCTGGGGGTTTTGATGGAAATGGGCGCCGTCATATTGGCGCCCGATGCCCGCGCCAAATCCGGATAGGCCAGCACTGTGGCCAATGGCAAAACGGCTAAGCCTTTGATAAAGTTACGACGAACCTCATCACTCACTTCGGGTAGAGGTTTGTCTGATGGCACTGTGCCACAGCCGAGTTCATCACACATGGAAGTTTCCCCTAAATGTTGTCACGTTAAGGTCTTTGGTTAAGTACCCGTCGCCCCTCTATAGATCCGCTGGCAAATTCTCGGGCAGGTCGTCAGCATACAAATCGTATTCCACGCCAAGGGCATCGAGCTTGTTGCCCACACCACTCAGCCAACGCTGAAAGCTGGGCTCAGCCTCATAGCCTTTGGTGGCGGCATATCTGAGCAGAAAATAGAAATGAAACGGTTTGAAATAGCCGGGGATGCGCACGACTTCCCCCTCTCCGCCCGCTTGTCCGTTCAGTTCTGCGAGTGTGGAGGGGAAAAATTGGAGCGTCGGGGTGAACATCACTCGCCATTTGTTGGCGAGGTCTTTTTCCTTCAGCACTTCGCCGTCGAAATCGGTGACTTCACGGTCCCCCCACAAGTTCAACTGCACCACCATAAAATCGCGCTTGATGGTATCAACCACGCGCGGGAGGCGCAAATTAACGTCGTGAAGGCGTTTGCAGTACGGACAGCCGCGCTGCTCCCAGATGATCATCAGGCGTTTGCCCTGGGCATGTGCTTCGGTCAGGTCTTCGCCTAAGTTGAGAAAGCCATTGTGCAACCACGGTTGCATATGCAAACCGTCCTCGCCGATATCACCAGCAGGCAAGAGCGTTTCTTTCGCAACGACACCGGAGGCGCCAAGGCTGGACACAGCCCCGCCGAAAAGTGCAAGCATTACAATAAAAAAATATCGCAATGGTTTGTTATAAAAAGACATTATTTACATCCCCACAGAGTTTAGAGTTCTCCCAATATGTCGGCATTGGGAAGCCTCATTTCAAGGTATTAGGGTTTGATGTCGACCCAACCAGACAAGCGGCGTTCGACGATTTCGACCAACCCGGTTTGGGTCCAGCCGACCCCGTCGATGGTGTCTTCACGGGTTTTGTGGATGGAGTCCAAGGTGTTGCCGCAGGCGATAAATTCAATGTCATACACCAACATGCTTTCGATCCGGGCGCGCACAGGTGAGTCCCCCAATATGGACCAAATTCCGGGGCCATAAGCCACCACAGCCAATTTAACGTGGTCCGCTCCATAAGCCTTGTGAATGTTCATGACGTTGTTGAGCACCGCGTTGACACGCGTTTCGTCTTTTTCATTCAGGGAAACAACGATTTGGCGCGGGTTATCGAAATCGGGCGCGGGTTCCGCCATGATGGCCCAGACGGGCGTGGAAAGCGCCAAGTGCCCCAATAGGGCAAAACACAAAATCCCTAAAAGCTTTTTCATCTGCGTTTCCTCCCCCACCCCTGTAGATTTGCCTCAGTTTACCGTGTAACGCCCTTTATCTAAATAGGTTTCAATTCAAAGTTGGAGAAATTTTGGGGAGACAAGGGAAGGATTCCGTGTGCGCGTCTCTTCGTTGATCCCCGGCACAGGCGCCATGACCGTTCTAAAAGCGTCATGTTAAGATCCACACGATTTCTTAGTTGAAATAACGCTAAAGGAACCTTGACTTTTTCCCAATATAAGCCGTATCTAATTAAGAATTATCTACAGCAAGGATACTCAGAACGTGGAACTAAAACTTGAAGACATGGAAGGCAACGCACAAGCTGCGAGTGAGTTGCTGAAAGCGATGAGCAATCAAACGCGTCTGATGATCCTCTGCCAGCTTTTGCATGGTGAAAAAACGGCAGGTGAGCTGGATTCGGCCACCAAACTGAGCCAATCCGCATTGTCGCAACATTTAGCGGTCCTGCGCGATCATGGCTTGGTGCAGACGAGACGTGAATCGCAGAATATTTTTTATTCCATTGATGGCGATAAGCCGCGCGCGATCATCGAGGTCTTGTATCGCCTGTTTAACACCGGACACTCCAGCTGCGCTTGATAAAAGAGCCTCCACCTTCTGTTAATTTTGATGTATTATCAGATGGTTCGTTGCCCTTTGGGGTTCAACAGTCAGTCTTGGGACTGATCTAAGTCGCGAAACCATGCCGTTTTCACCCGGTGGATTTCAGTCTTTGCCGTTTGCAAGATGAAACCCGCTGACGACGCTCTTTTCCGGCTTCATGCGAAACTTTTTTTGCCGTACTGAGGCGTAAATATGCAAATTTACCTGCCCATAGCCGAGGTCTCGGTTAACATTTTTCTTATTCTTGGTATGGGCGGCGGGATTGGTTTTTTGTCCGGCCTGTTTGGTGTCGGTGGTGGTTTTTTGATGACGCCGCTGCTGATTTTCATTGGTATTCCGCCCGCCGTTGCGGTCGGCACCGAAGCGAACCAGATTGTCGCCTCCTCCATTTCCGGTGTTTTGGCGCATTTCAAACGTGGAAACGTCGATGTGAAAATGGGGATTATGCTGCTGATCGGCGGTGTAATCGGGTCGACGTTTGGGGTGTGGCTGTTCACCTTCTTAAAGACCCTTGGGCAAATTGATCTGGTCATTAAATTGTCTTACGTGATTTTCTTAGGGATCATTGGTTCGTTGATGTTTGTTGAAAGTCTGAACGCCATGCGCCGCGCCAAAAAAGCGGCACCGCCCAAGCACAAGGGGCACAATTTTTTGCATGCCCTGCCGTTCAAAGTCCGCTTTCGCCGTTCCAAGCTCTACATTTCCGCCATTTTGCCCATCGGGGTTGGCATCGTCGTCGGCATCTTGTCCGCCATCATGGGTGTTGGTGGTGGCTTTGTCATGGTTCCGGCGATGATCTATTTGCTGGGCATGCCCACCGCCGTGGTGGTGGGAACGTCGCTGTTTCAGATCATTTTTGTGACCGCCAACGTCACCGTGCTGCAAGCGGTCAACAACTACGCCGTTGACGTTGTGTTGGCCCTGCTGTTGCTGATCGGGGGCGTGATTGGGGCGCAATTTGGCGCACGGGCTGGGGCAAAGCTGAAAGGCGAGCAATTGCGTGGGCTGCTGGCCTTGATGGTTTTGGGCGTGTGCATCAAAATTGCTTTGGACCTGACGTTAACGCCCAATGATCTCTATGCCCTTGGCACGACGGGAGGCCATTAAAATGACCCGCGCATTCGTGCCGATGTTTAAGCGTTTGATGGTTTTGAGCGCCCTTCTCGTCTCCTCCGGATTTGCCTCTGCGTCTCAGTTAGAGGTCGATTTATCCAAGCCCGATGTGCGCTTGGATGTGTCTTTCGAAGGCTCTGAGCTGCTGTTGTTTGGCGCCAAGCAAACCGATGGCGATATCATTGTTGTGGTGCGCGGCCCGGAAAGAGACACGTCAATGCGCCTGAAAGAACGCATTATGGGCGTTTGGGTCAACACCGATGAAGTGATTTTTGAAAAGGCCCCGACGTATTACGCCTTGGCTGCGACCAAGCCCGTTGAGTTTATCTTGCCCAAGGCCGTTCTTGAGCGCGAAAAAATCGGCACCGAGCACTTGGGCCTCAAAGCCATTACGGCTCCCGATGGTGCAGATGAGGCCACCATTCAGAATTTCCGAGCTGGCTTGATCCGCAACATGGTGCGCCGAGCTTTGTACTCGAGCAAAAACAGCCCGGTCGATATCGTCGGCAAGCAGCTGTTTCGCACCAATTTGTGGTTCCCCGCCAACGTCCATGTCGGCCAGTACGCGGTAGATACCTACCTGGTTCAGGATGGAAAAATTCAAATCCACAATGCGACCAATCTACAAGTGCACAAGGTCGGTCTTGAAGCGGAAATCTTTAGCTTAGCCCATGATCATGCCTTAATTTACGGGCTCCTTGCTATCTTGATTGCAGTGGTGGCAGGATGGTCCGCGAACGCCGTGTTCAAGAAAAGGGGGTAGGACCATGAACGACGCCCAAACCGCGAACAGTGATAAAGAATTCGTCTTCCTGTGCGTGGTCGACAAAAGTCCTGAGCTGAGCCGTGCGCTGCGTTTTTCCTGTCAACGCGCCAAACGTGTCGGCGGGCGGGTGGCTTTGGTGCATGTGATCCAACCTGCCGAATTTCAGCATTGGATGGCCATTGGCGACCTGATGCAGGAAGAGGCCCGCGAAGAAGCGGAAGCCCTGCTGGCGGAGAATTCTGATCGGGTTGTGCAAGCCACCGGAAAAACCCCCATTATCCATTTGCTCCATGGGGACACCTCGGAGGAGCTGCTGAAACTGATCGATGAGGACAAAACCATTTGCTTGTTGGTCTTAGGCGCCGCAACCGGCAAAGACGGCCCCGGTCCGCTGGTCAGCTATTTTGTCGATAAATCGGCAGGCCGCCTGCACATTCCCGTCACCGTGGTGCCCGGCAATATGACCGACGAAGAAATCGACAACATCACTTAAGCGACAGCCCTTGCGCACAAAAAAACGGCCAACGCATGCAGCGTCGGCCGTTTTGTCATTTTAAATGACGCCGTGCTTAGGCACCCGCGCCCTGGAACAGACGTTGGTTGAGGACACCGCTGTCTTTGAAGCGGTGCAAGCCTTTAACCGATGCCAACACGGCCAAGTCCACCAACGGTTCGAGCGCGATGACCGTCATATAGGCTGCGCCGAACGTTGCGACGTTGGCGACGTTTTCGGCGCCGAAACCTTGGCCATAAAACGCCCAGAACGCCACCCAGCTGACGATACCGCCTTGAAAGGCCGTCGACAGCGCCAAGGCTTGTCCATAGGTGACATCCTTATAGGCGACGTTTGCCGGGATGACCCGCTTTGCCAAAACGCTCATGGCGAACAACGGCACCAGCAAGGTGGTCAAGTTCATGCCCAACTGGGGCAAATCGAACGGCGCGAAAAACAGCCCTTGGACCAACAATCCCAAGGTGAGACCGATCGCCGCCGCCGGTGCGCCAAACATCAAAAAGAGGGTCGAGCCGAGAATCAAGTGAACTTCCGACACGCCAACCGGCTGATGCGGCAAGATTTGAAAAAAGCTGAACACCAACGCGCTGGCAATGGCGCTCCGCACGACCAGGGACAAGACCGCCTTGGACACGTTGATGCTGTTTTTGAGGGTATCCACAGCCAGTTTCGCGGCAAATCCAAGAGATCCGGTCGCAGTTGCGTAGCTGAGGGTGATTTTTGCGCCTTCGACGACGCCTGGTTCGATATGCATGGGTAAATTATCCTTTCGTACCCGCCGTACACGGCCCCCAATAGATCGGGGCCACAACACACACAGGCAGGTCTCCTGGCTCACGGTTCAGCGTTGTCTTGCGCCTTCCCAAGGCCGGAGCCTCAGTGGCATGTGCAAGTCAACTCCCGTTAACAGTTGCGGGGGCAGCCATGGTTCAGGACCCGTCAAGGTCATCCCTACCATGTTCCCTTTTCATCCAGCAGGCTTTGCCCGCTTAGAACCTATGCAAATCTATGTTTGGCAGAGCCCTCAGCATATGGCAAGGCATTTCAACGCTCACGCCAGTGTGGTTTTACAGATGCGGGCGTGAATAGTCTTTGATTGTCTGTGTGGAATGCGTCAGACTCTCTCAAGGCTGTCATTTTGGCATCCCTATCTTGGCGTCTTAAAATCATGCTGCGCGATGGTGTTCTCGCCGATGTTTCGGCCCTTGTGGATCTTGAAAATCGCTGTTTTGCGACGGATCGCTTGTCGGCGCGCAGTTTTCGCCATTTCCTCGCCAAGGGCCGCGCGCCGTTGATTGTTGACGACGCCGATGGCGTTTTGCAGGGCTATGCCCTGGTTCTGTTGCACCCCAATACGTCCTTGGCGCGGCTCTATTCCATTGCCGTCGATCCCCGTTTGCGTGGCCACGGTATTGGCCGCGCCTTGTTGGCGGCGGCTGAAGCCCGGGCGCTGGAACAAGGGGCCACGCGCATGCGCCTCGAAGTGCACCAAAACAACGAGGCCGCCCAGGTGCTTTATACAGACGTCGGCTACCACGCCTTCGCCATTGAATCAGATGGGGTGGTTGCCGCCCTCCCCAGACGGCATCACAATGTGCCAATATAGTGGTGTTTACAGCCACAGAGCGGAAAGGACGGCAACCATGACGAAGGA
>JGI11705J14877_10001489_pt1 | contig 13388 bp, 8 predicted proteins | sample Etolaghawater15m_FD_14877 | JGI IMG/M metagenome (IMG submission 14877) | reverse complement strand
AGACGACGCCCCCATCCAAGTTCCAGCCGACACGGTTGCCGTCGACCTGATTGTCCGACGCAGCCGTTTCATCGGCGAAGTCGCCCGAGCCACGAGTCGCGACGAAGCCCTGGCCTTTATCCAGCGCGCCCGCGAGACCTACCCGGATGCGACGCATCACTGCTACGCTTTCATTGCCGGCATCCCCGGCAGCACCGGCGACATGGGCATGAGCGACGACGGCGAGCCCCACGGAACAGCGGGGAAGCCAATGCTGAGCATCCTCACCCACAGCGGTATTGCCGAAATCGTCGCCGTGGTCACCCGCTACTTTGGCGGTACGAAGCTCGGCACGGGCGGCCTCGTACGCGCCTACTCCGCCAGCGTCCAGGCCGCCCTCGACAAGCTTCGTCTGATGGAGAAGGTCGATCTCGTCACCCTCCGTCTCGACCTGCCCTACGCCTGCGAGGATGCCGTCCGCCGTCTCCTCGCCGACGAGGGCCTGGCTCCGGGAGACGTTTCCTACTGCGACCGTGTGACGATTCCTCTTGCGATCGCCGCGAACCGCGCCGATGCCCTGATCGCCCGTCTCAGCGACGCCACCAACGGGCAAGTCACGGTCACGCGCGCCCCATAGCGGGCTTCGGACTGGCTCCCCAGTGGCTCGGCTGTCCACAGCCGACAGAATCCCGGCTATCGGCCAACCACGGGCCAGCGATCCCGTTCCCGACGAACGGTCAGCTCCCCGTCGATCCGTTGGGCGAGGGTAGTGATGTTCGCTCCCGCATCACACGAAAGACTCACATTTCCAGTCTCGTTCCGTGCTCGGCTCGTCATGTTCGGGCTGTTCTGGAACCCGACGCTCGGAACTGGCGGCCGTGGACGACAGCCCCACTACCGAGAGGCGTGGGCGGCGACAAAGTCGGCCATGCGGTCCATGGCGATCTGGATGTCGTCCATCCCGGTCGCGTAGGAGCACCGGACAAACCCCTCGCCGCAGGCACCGAACCCCGACCCGGGAACGACGGCCACGTTCATCTCCTCCAGGAGTTTTGTGGCAAACTCTTTGGATGTCATGCCGGTGCCGGAGACACGGGGGAAGACGTAGAACGCCCCTTGCGGGCGGCAGCACGGCAATCCCATCGCGTTCAGGCGGGCCACGATGACGTTGCGGCGCTGTTCGTATTCGTCGCGCATGGCGAACATCTCGGCCTCTCCATTCTCGAGGGCCTCCACAGCGGCGACCTGGGCAATACTGGAGGCACACAGCATGGAGTATTGGTGCACTTTCATCATTGCCTCGATCAGGTCGCGTGGGCCACACGCGTAGCCGATCCGGAACCCGGTCATGGCGTACGACTTGCTGAACCCGTGCAGAACGATCGTCCGCTCGCGCATACCGTCCATGGACGCGATGCACGGGACTCGCTCTCCGTATGTGAGGTCGGAGTAGATCTCGTCCGCAATCACCAGCAGGTCGTTCTCGACCGCGATCCTGGCCAACTCCCGCTTTTGCTCCAAACTGAGGTTGGCGCCAGTAGGGTTGTTCGGGAAGTTGAGGAGCAGGACCTTTGTCCGTGGCGTCACCTTCTTGGCCACTTCGGTGGGATCGAGCGCGAACTCGTCCTCTTCATGCGTCTCCACCGCCACGGGTACGGCGTGCGTCATGGCGATGGACGGCATGTATGAGACGTAGCACGGCTCGTGGTAGATGACCTCGTCGCCCGGATTGAGCAGGGCGCGCAGGATCAAGTCCATGCCCTCGCTCACGCCGACCGTCATGATGCACTCGCACGTGGGATCGTAGGACAGATCGAAGATGCGCTGGATGTGCTTGCAGACGGCCTTGCGCGCCGACAGCATGCCCAGATTCGAGGTGTAACTCGTGAACCCGCGGTCGAGGGCCTTGATCGTGGCCTCCCGGATACACCACGGCGTTACGAAATCGGGCTCGCCGATGCCGAGCGAGATCACGTCGTCCATGGCGTTGACGAGCTCGAAGAAATCGCGAATCCCGCTCCGCGGCAGTCGCGCAATGTGTTCCGCGACGCGGCTACGGGACGACTTTGAGACGCTCATGCTCATCCACCTCGTGAAGAATGATCCCTGCCTGCTTGTACTTCTTGAGCAGGAAATGGGTTCGTGTGGCTTTGACTCCATCCATGACCGACAGCTTGTTCGACACGAAATAGGCAACTTCGTGTAGCGTGCTGCCCACCACTTCGAGAGACAGATCGTAACTCCCCGAAAGCAGCGAGACGGCCCTCACTTCCGGGAACCGGCTCAGTCGGCGCGCCACCCGGTCGAACCCCCCCTCGCGATCGGGCACGACCTCCACCTCGATCAGCGCTCGTACGGGAGGTGATGCGAGTCTGTCCTCGTTGAGCAGCGTGGTGTAGCCCATGATGACCTGGTCCTTCTTCATCTGGTCGATGGCCGCGTCAACGGCGGGGGCATCGACCTCCAGGCGGGCTGCTATCTCGTCGACCGCGATCCGGGCGTTCTGTTCGAGGAGATGCAAGATACTGGCGTTCAGTTTGCTCTCGTCCATGGGGCTCGTCCTCCTGGGTGATGCGATGGCGTGTTCAGTCTGACTACTGTCCCGCGGCCGGGATCGTCAGCTTCTGTCCCTCGCGAATGAGGTCGTTTTTCAGCTTGTTGGCGTCTTTCAGGGCCTTAACAGAGACGTTGAAGGCTTGGGCGATCGCGCCCAGCGTGTCGCCTCGCGCAACGGTATACTCGCCTTGGGCGGCAGGTCCCGATGTGCCGCGCGCGGGGAGCTTGCTCACAATCTTGTTCATCTCGTCCTTGACCGTGGCAATGACGCTGTCGATCATCTTGGCCCGATCGCGGCGTTCAGCGTCCAATGCCTGGCGCAACTCGGCGACCTGACCGGTCAGGTCGCGGTTCTCCGCGACGACTTTGGCGTATGATGCCTTCAGCCCGTTGATTTCGTTCACCAACGTCGCGTTCTGCTTGCCGAGCGTCTCGATGGCAGCGACAAGTTTGTGGACGTTTTCATTCTGCACCTGCATGTCCGCTCTGAGCGCGGCGATCTCGCGACGTTCAGGGCTGATTCGTTCTTGGGCGCAGACGGACTGCGAGGTCAACGCGGCGACCGCACAGAGCAGAGTCGTGCGTAACACGGGGAACTGCATGGGCTCATCCTCCAAAGGCGACGGACCGTACCATTTCCGAGCGACTAAATTAGCCGGTGTTGCGTACGTATCAACGGACCGGTCTGAATTCACAACGGTCCATAGTCGGACCTTCTTTGTGAACCGAAGTAGCGAGAGACCCGTGCCCGGCCGCCACATGTCTGTCCCGGACAAGGCACTGCGTGCTACTGTTGGGCTGTTGGAGCGCTGGGAACAGGGGGCGTCCCTCGCGGACCTTCTCCCCGACATCGGTGGGGATCGAATCGTTCACAACACCGTTCTTACCATCCTCAGAACGCTGGCGTCGCTCGACGTTCTGATCGACTCGGCTTCTGCCGGGAAAGTACGGAAGCGACTGCGTCCCGTGCTGCGTTGGGGGACATGTCAGGCTCTGTACATGCAGGGGCTCCCCGATGCCGCTGCTGTCGATGTGTGCGTGCGCTACGCGCGGCGGCGTTTCGGCAGACATCAGGGGGCGTACGTGAACGCCGTGCTGCGCAACATCACAGCCGTGATCCGGGCCGGCTCGGTGGAGCCGTTGCTGGCCGCTGCGCCGCTGCATGTGCGTCTTGGACTTGGGCCCGAGCTCGTACGCAGATGGGAGAAACGCTTCCCTCCCGACGAGCTTGCGGACCTTGCAGGTGTGCTCCAGCAGAACGCGCCGTTGACCGTGCGACTCCGGGCCGGTGCGCCGGTTCCGAGCGATCCCGACTCCCTCGCTTGCCTTCGACTTCCGGACTGGGCCGGTGATGCCAGCTTCTACATCTCTACCGATGCCCATGCCCTTTTCCGTTCCGCGGAGTTCGCACGCGGCGACTTCTACGTGCAGGACCCTTCAACCGCCATGGCCCCGAGGATGCTCGACGTCCAGCCCGGCGAACGGGTGGCGGATCTCTGTGCCGCGCCAGGCGGCAAATCGGTGATGCTCGCGGAAGCCCTCGGCCGGGCGGGGATGCTCGCCTGCGCGGATCGCTCCTGCAGGCGCATGCGTCGTGTCCGTGAAAACCTGGCCGGAGACGACGCGTGCCTGATTGTTGCCGACGCTGCACGGGCACCGTTTGAGCGTGGGAGCTTCGATGCCGTACTCCTCGACGTTCCGTGCAGCAACACCGGCGTGATCCGCCGCAGACCCGATGTCCGCTGGCGGTTCTCGACCAGGCAACTGCGCGAACTCGTGGACCTGCAGCGCCGCATTCTTGCGGAATCCGCGGGGCTGCTCCGCCCGGGCGGTCGGATCGTCTACAGTACTTGCAGCATCGAGCCGGAGGAGAACGGCGAGCAGGTCCGCTGGCTGACCGAGGGCGGCACGCCGTTGCGACTGGTGACCGAACGGGAGCTGCTCCCCTGCAAAACACACGACGGCGCGTATGCGGCGCTCTTGATCCGAGATTGAGGTATGAGTCGATGAGACGTCAGATTTGCTGGACCGAGAGAATGGAAGACGGCGTGAAACGCGAGACGCGCGTGACGTTCCACGGCGGGGGACTGAAATGGCAATTCAAACGTGCCGACCGAGCGGAGTGGGATTATGACTCGCCCCCGACCGCGGAAGACTGGGCCGACCTGGAGGAGCGCGTCGAAGGCCGCTACCGACGGAAGCGCGCCCCACTCAAAGACCTCGAACTCGTCCGCAAACTCCGTCAGCAGGCGTCGGCCTGAGGCAAAACGAACAGGAGAGGCCCTGTGCGTAGTGTGATCCTCGGCAAGACAGGACTTGACGTGTCGGCTGACAGGCTGATGCCTGCACCGAGTGCGGCGCCTGCGAGGAGAAGTGCCCCTACGACCTGCCCATCATCGAGCGGCTCAAGAGCGCTTTCGCCAAAACGGTGGCCGTCTGTCAGTACGTCCCGGACGAGCCGCGGACGATCACTTCGGTGGGAAAGTAGCGTGTCTCGGGCGGGAGCGCCGGCTCTTTGATGCGGCGGACCACGGCCTCGGCCATCCACTCTCCGATCGGGCCTGTGGGCAGAGCAAGGGTTGTGAGAGAGGGTTGGACCAACTCGCCGACGGGGTTGTTGTTGATGCCGACGACGGACATCTCGCGAGGAACGTCGACGCCAGCGGTAGCCAATTCTCTGAGCAACCGCACGGCCATCTCGTCAGATTGCACAACTACGGCGCTCGGAGGAGGAGAGAGCCGGAGCAGTTGCCCGCAGGCTTCGGCAATGGCCTGGTTCGTGTCGTTACGTGGTGAAACGACGTGTTCCGGCGACACGGGGAGGCCGCGCTCCTGCATCGCCTGCTGGAATTCGCCATGTCTGACCGGAAGGTAGCCGACGAACGCGATCCGCTCGTGCCCGAGCCCGGCCAGGTGGTCGACGAGGAGGAAGAGGCCGCGAGAGAGGTCGCACACGGCGAAGTCCATGGGGACAGCATCGACGTGGTGCAGATACGACTTCTCGCAGTAAGCCGACATGGGCACGCTTGCGTCGGCCAGTGAGCGGTAGGCGTCAACGGTGTTGGCGTCCGGGAAACCAATACACACACCCTCGACGGCCCGGGACTGCATTCGGGCGATGATATCCGCCTGCTCGCGCCGTGGCGCCCCGTGGGACACCGATACGACTGTCGCGTACCCGTTCCGGTACAGCCAACGCTCCTGGGCGCGTAGCAGATCGACGAAGAAGGGGAGTTCGAGAGAGGCGACCAGAATGCCGACCGTCTGCGTTCCCTGCCCCTTGAGGGCCTGAGCCAACACATTCGGCGTGTAGTTCATCTCGCGGGCCAGGGCGAGGATCGTGTCGCGCGTCGCTGTCGCCACGCGCGAGCTGCCCTTGAGCGCGCGCGACACCGTGGACGGGTCGACGCCTGCCGCGGCCGCGATGTCTCGGATGCTGCACTGACCAGACTTCACGCGTCCTCCAGAGCACTATGCCAAACGATTGTATCCCTTTGCCAATATGGCAGTGAGGGGACGCGTTTCAAGTGTTGTTCAGTTTGACCGTCGGCAGTGTTACCGGTATCTTGATCTGCTTCTACAAACGTTTGGCATAGCCTTGGAGATTGGCGATGATGAAGAATAGACTGTGGCTTCCGGCGAGCCGTGTGTGCGGCTTCGCCCTGTGTGCGATGCTCGCACTGCCGCTTGCGCGTGCCTTGACCGAAGAGGACCTGCACGGACCTGTTTTCCGGCCCGACTACATCGAGACGGCGGCGCCCGACCGGACCATCCCGGAGTACGGGCAGGTCGACAAACCGTACGTCGAGACCGTTCCTAGGAAGGACTGGCAGGACAACCTGCGGGCGACAGTTTCCGCCGCCAAAGGGAAAGCCCCGGCCGGACAGCAGCGCGACGAAGCGGCGTTGAGCCGGTTGCGGGAGGACTACCTCGCGATCACCAAAGGCATTGAGGAAGTGGACGTCAGCGACATCGTCCAGTCGAAGATGATCGCGTGCGGCCCTACGGCCGTGCCGTTCTTGTACCATCCCGTGAAAGGCTTGATCGGCGTCGCCGGCCGCGTCGGCCAGGGGCGGTTCGCCCTGTTGGGACACAACGGGATTCTGCACAAGGCGGGCTCGGACAGGAAGGGGTTGGACGAGCTCTACCTCAACTTGGCCCGTTGGTGCGGGGGGAAAGAAGACGCGGTAGTTGGGGTTCTGTCGGAAGAAAAGGCGGTCATTGCAGATCCGTTCCGTGGCAAGGTCGGGCCGATCGGGGATCTCTTCCGCGGGAAGGGTCTCTCGGTCAAACAGACGACACTCGATCAGCTCGACGATGTCGACGTGCTGTTTTTCCGCAACTCGAACACGCTCACTCGAGATCAGGTTGCGAAGATCGCAGCGTTTGTGGAAGCAGGCAAGGGATTCGTCGTCGCCGACACGTCGTGGGCGCTGATGCAGTCCTTCGACGAATACCCGATTCACCGGGTCACCCGCGGGGCAGGCGTGTTTTTCACCAAACAGGAGTCGTGGGACAAGCCCGGTGTCTGCGAGGTCCCGACAGAGGCCGATCTGCTACTGAACCTGTGGTACTCGATCGACCGGCTTCGCAGCCTGGTCGAGTCGGCCAACCTGTCGGAGCAGGAGCGCGTGGCCAACGTTTTGGGGACGGCAGCGGCGACGGGGGCATCGTTCCCTGGTGTGCAGGCAGCGGTTGCGGAGCTGAACCTCCAGCGCGGTCTGGTTGAGGTGACCAACACAAACCGGTTGGACAAGACGAAGCGCCCGCTCGATTCAATGCTGACGCGGCACCAGTGTCGTATGCTCCGTGACCTGCAACCGGAGGAAGTGCCTGCACACCCGTCCGCAGCCAACTGGCCGGGACTTCCCGAGCCCGGCGCCACGCGTCTGTCCCGCACTCTCACCATCGACGGCAACACGCCTTCAGCCAGCCACGGCCACAGTTACTCCGACCGGCACGTCTGGCGCATGACCGGTCTTTACGCCCGGCCCGGCGAAGTGATCACCGTGGCGATTCCCGAGACGGCCACCGATGTCGGCCTGCAGGTTCAAGTCGGTATCCACACCGACACGCTCGGCCCGCCGTCCGTAATCCGGCGGCCGCCCGAGATTCTGCTCCGCAGGCCTCTCACCGCGCAGGTCACGCGCGTTGCCAACGCGTTCGGTGGGCTCGTGGCGATTCTTGTTCCGCCGGACTCCAGGCTGGGCGACATCCGCTTGACCGTGAGCGGAGCGATCGAGGCACCGTACTACGTGCACGGCAAGACCGGCCTGAATGATTGGCAGGAGTCGCGCCGGAACGCGCCGGGCGCCTGGGGTTACCTGTCGTGCTCGGGGATCATCGTTTTCGTGCCGCATGCGGACCTGGTCGCGCTCGATCGCCCGGACCACGTGATGAGGCACTGGGAGACCGCGATCCACTTGATGGATCGCCTGGCAGGCATGGAAGGGCAGAGGCGGCGTCCGGAAATGGCAGTTCCCGACATCCAGATCAGCTACGGCGGAGCCTATGCCGGCTATCCTTACGTAACCGGTTGGTCGGGCAGGACGTTCATCAGCCCGAACACGATCAAGAACGGGTCGTGGGGAGACTACCACGAGCTTGGGCACACGTTCCAGTCGGCACATCGCGGCAACTTCAAATTCGTGAACGGCGAAGTGGACGTCAACTGGTACCCGTTCTACGTGTGCGAGAAGCTGCACGGGCGGCCGAACTGGCGTCAGGAAGACTGGCCGCACAGCACGACCAACGCCGCGAGCCGTGTGAAGGGCGCCGCCGAGTTCCTGGCCGGAGTGAAAGACGGTACTCGGTACTGGGACGGCGGCCAGTGGCACATGGGGTTGTACGATTTCTACTGGCAGCTCAAGAATGCGTTCGGCTGGGAGTTGTTCGAAACGGTCAACACCCGCATGTACGCTCACGCGAAGACGCTGGCCAATCCCACGCTCGGGTTTGTGGAGAAGCGGGACCTCTGGCTCCAGTGGGCCTGTGAGACGTCGGGCTGCAACTTGGTGCCGTACTTCGAAATGTGGGGACATCGCGACATCTCCGAAGGCGTGAAACAGGCGACGGCGAAGCTGCCCGTCTGGACAGCGAACCGCGCACCGTCGGCACTGACCGTGCACGGTCTGCGGGCATCGTTGCCCGAGGATGCGTCCAAAGGCACCGACGTCTGTCGGTTCGGAGCCACCGATCCCGATCCGGGCAACCGGCTTCGGTATGTAATCGAGAAGGGCAACGAAGACGGTGCGTTTGCCCTCAACTACGCGACCGGACATCTGCGTGTTCTGGGTCTGGACTACGAACGCACCAGGCGCTACGAACTGACTGTGGCCGCGGCCGACAGCGCCATTCCCAGCCTGCGGAGTTCGCAGACCGTCGTGGTCGATGTCGAGAACCGGGCCGAGCCGCCTGCCATCGCCGATCAAGCCCTGTACGTGCGCGGCCCGATCACGGCTGGACAGGCGATCGGTGCGGTCTCCGCGACCCCCGACACGGGCAAGACGCCTGTGTTCGCCTTGGTCGGCGGAGACAGTCTCAAGGCGTTCACGATCGACAAACGCACTGGCCTGATCACCGTTGCGGAATCCGCAAAGCTCCCGGGAAACGGGCACTGCAGGCTGCACGTCTGCGTGCGTCACGACGGTGAGAATCGAGGCGAGACAGCGGACGTCGACGTCCACTACGGACTCCAGCCCGGTGCCAGGCGTGAGGTGTGGACAGGCGTGGACGGCTCCGACATCGAGTCACTCACCGGGAGCACCAAGTACAGCAAGCAGCCTGACGTGTCCGAAGTGATCGACACTCTCGACACTCCCGAAGAGTACGCCGACAGCTACGGTCAACGCATCACCGCGCTGCTCATTCCGCCGGCCGACGGCGCGTACACATTCTGGATCGCGTCCGACGACGGGAGCGAACTGCAGCTCAGTGACGGCACGTCCCCCGACGGGCTGAAGCGCATTGCCCATGTCCGCGGGTGGGCCGGCCGCCACGCCTGGAATGCTCAGGGCAACCAGAAGTCTCGCCCGATCCTCCTGAGAGCCGGCCAGCCGGTTCTGCTCCGCGCTCTTCACAAGGAAGGTGGTGGAGGCGACCATCTTGCCGTGGCCTGGCAGGGCCCGGGCATCGAACAGCAGATCCTCGACAGCCGCCATCTGGTTGTCCCTCCAACAGATTGAAAACAACCACGGATGCCGGTCAGATGAGAGGGAACCCACGGATGGCATGCGCGTCCCACGGATATCGGACAGAGGACGCCCACGGGTTGCCGTTTCACTGCTGCCTTTGGCAGCCCGTCTCGTGCCCCAAGTGGCGGCAGTCGGGTGAGAACGACGACGGAGGGCGGAGAGGCAAGCCTATTGAACGGACGACGGCAGAATCGAAGCTCAGAACTCCGAACTCAGCTGTACCTCGAAGAGCCTTGAGCCCTGAACGCCTGAATGATGATTCTGTCAGAAACAAGCGGCCGCCCGTCACCGGCGGCGAGGGGCTTCGACACTGCCGCCAGGAACCCAGAAGAGAGAATGCCACGCAATGATCAACACCGTCCCAGAAGAAGTCGCCGCCTCGATCAGGGCTGGCGAGCCACTCCCGACTGAAGCACTCGACCGTTACCCGTTGCCGGAGCAGACCGTCCCTGGCGACACCGGGGTAAACGTCTTGCTCGACCTGGCGCACCACTGTTACATGGGCGCGATGTGGGGCGTAGCCGGGCAACTCAAACAGAGCGGCTTCCGTTGCGTCAGCACACACGCGTGCCTGAACACGGTCTTGACCCCCGGCGCTCCCGTCCTGGTGCGTACGCTTGCAGGCAAGGCAGAGGACGGGAAGCCCGTCCGACCGTTTATCCGCTGGCCCAACACGGAGTACAACGTCGTACTCACGTTCCAGGCCGACGCCAAAGGCCCCGCGTACACCGACGACGAACTGACTGCGCTCGACGCCTTCGTGAGGGACGGCGGCGGGTTGGTCGTCCTGGCCGATATCAACGGGAACGGCAAACACCCGTCGTGGGGCGATCACGATACGTGGCCTCTGCGCAAGCTGTTGCAGGCCCATGGCGCCGACATTGCGGGGTCGGCGCCCCTCGGCGACGCCACGGTTCCGGTATTCGGGCTCGATAGCGGGTGGGAGACCGTACTCAGTGGCGACGACGACGGTGCAATCATCGCACGGAAAGAACACGGTCGAGGCCGCATCGTGCTGATCGCGTCGTTGTGCATGATCCATCACCCGCTGTGGACCGGCAAAGAAGAGACATCCGAGAGGAAGGCCGAGCGTCAATCCCGATTGCGCGAGACGATGACCTGGGCCGCGGGCAGCAAAACGCCCGTCGGTGGAACGTTTGAACTGCCCGACACGCACGGCGGCGCTGGCGGCATCTACCCGGAACTGCGGAAGTGCTTCGGCAACATTCACGTCTACTACGCGTGCAACCAACTCGAGTCCGTGCTGGAAACGGTCGAAGTCGAGTACCCGCGGATTCAGCGCCAGATTCTCGAATGGCTTCCCTCACCGGTGCCCGCGGACGAGCCCTTGCTGATCCTGCTCGGGGCCGGCACGGGCGGGGGCTGGGCGGTGAACGCGTTCTATCCGAAGGAGAACGGCATCATCTCCACCGACGCTCACGGGCTCATAGGCATTTTCGCCCACGAGTTTGCCCACATCCTCAGCGGCCCCCGCAACGCAGCCGGCGACGTGGCCGCCAATTGGTTCGACGGCAACCAGGGCGAGGCGCACGCCGGCTTTTTCCAGGGCCGCATCTGGGGGATGACATCCGGAAATCCGTCCATGCGCGACTGCAACACCATCTTCGACTACGAGAAGGAACACGGTCCGATCGACTTGGGTGCAGCGTCGCGTGAGGGCTACCAGGGGTACGGCGGAGGCGGTCAGGTATGGCGCAAGCTGTGGTACATTTGGCAGAAGCTCGACGACAAATATGGTACCACTTGGTATCCGCGCTGGCGCTGGGTCCAGCATACGCGGTGGCAAGACACGCCGGACAAGAAGCTAACCATCGAAGAGATGCTCGAAGACATGAGTATCGCCGTCGGCGAAGACCTCTTCCCGTTCCTGCGCACCATCGGCACGACCCTCGGCCGAGACCGATTCCAGCGCGTCGAGTTCGAGGGCAATACCATTGAACTGCCCGTCGCCGACATCGACACCGGCCCTGCCGGGAATGTCCGCACCGAACCGATCGGCGACTACACCAAACCCCTCGCATAGGAGAACTCCGTCATGAGAAAGCCCTACCTGGTTCCCCTCGTTGCCGTCCTCACCGGCTGCCTTACGCCGACCGCAACATCGCAGAACGGCGTGCTCCAGGAAGTCTGGCTGCGCGTGCCGGGCGAGACTGTCGCGGACCTGACAAACAACCCCGCGTTCGAGGGCGCGCCGTCGCGCACGCGCATCGTCGAGCGATTCGACCACAACGCCCTGGGCGACAACTACGGAAGCCGGTCGTCCGCACTGCTTACTCCTCCCGAGACGGGAGAATACACGTTCTGGCTCGCATGCGACGACGGAGGAGAGTTGTGGCTCAGCACGGACGAGACGGCGGGGACACGACAACTGATCGCCACGGTGACCGGCTACACGGACAAAGACCAGTGGGAACGGCAGTCGGGACAGACATCGAAGGCAATCCAACTGACCGCCGGAAGCCGTTACCTGCTGGTGGCGCTGCAGAAAGAAGGCGGCGGCGGAGACCACATGTCCGTAGCCTGGCAGGGACCGGGGATCAAACGCCAGATCATCGACACACAGCACCTCCAAGTGCCGGTACTCGGCGCGGATGCGCTTGCGGCTGTCAAAGCCACGCAAGCCGCCGATCGCGAGCTCGACGCAATGAAAGCCAAGGCCACCGAATACTGGACGGCAGGCAAGACGTTACCCGTCGAGTTCAGCGCCGAGTTCCCGTTCACGGGTGCCCCCCCACGTAACGACACGGGGATCAACGTGCTGGTCGACCAAGCCCACCAGACGCAGTTCGCGATGCTCTGGGGACTGAAAGGCCAGATAGGCGGACAGGGATTCCGCGCGTGCAGCAGCATTGCATGTCTCGACTCGGTTCTGAAGCCGGGAGGCAACAGCCGCGTGCGCATCCGCATCGGCGACATGGAACCGTTCGCCTGGTACCCGACCCCCGAGTTCAACGTCGTCCTCACGTCCCAGCAGGACTTCAATGCCCAGGTCTATACACCCGAGGAGTGCCGGGCGCTCAAGAGCTTTGTGGAAGCTGGTGGCGGGCTTCTCGTCCTGGGCAATCGCCCCCGCGACACGGAGGGCGCCGACAAGTGGAGCATGAACACCATGCTCTCCCAATTCGGCGCCCGGTTCACTCCTGAGGCCGAGAAGGCAGAGAACGGCACGTTTGCGGCTCTCGCACTCGATGACGAGTGGGAAACGCTCCTGAGCGGGGACGGCAAGCGTCCCGTGCGCGCACGTCGCACGTTCGGCAAGGGCAGAATCCTGATCTGCGAAAGCCGCAACGTCATTGCCCCCGGCAAAGGTGAAGCGAAGGACGTGAGTCAGAAGAAACTGAACGTGCTGAAGGAGCACCTGTTGTGGCTGGCCGCGGGCAAGGCCCCCGTCGGCGGACCGGGCCAGATGCCCAGCCTCGGTGGTGTGGGCATCTTTCCCGAACTCGAACAGAACATGAAATCGGTTGTGGTCTACTACGCAGCCAATCAGTCGCCGGAAGTCATGACGTGCATCCGCGAGCACATTCCGCGCGCGGCCAAACAGATCCGGGACTGGTTGCCGTCGAAGGTGTTCGACGAGCCGTACAACATCGTGATCTGCGCCGGAGGCGGAGGCGGCTGGGCAATCAACGGCCGGCC
>JGI11705J14877_10001487_pt1 | contig 13395 bp, 14 predicted proteins | sample Etolaghawater15m_FD_14877 | JGI IMG/M metagenome (IMG submission 14877) | reverse complement strand
AGCATACTTAACCTTTAAAGGCTCTACATCTACACCTTCAAGTTGTAACTCAGCAATCTTAATGACAATCCAATCGGTAGATGCTAGGTAAGCTTTCGCCTCAGATAACTTTTGAGCATCTAATTCAGCTTGTGTAGGTTTTTGTAATTCAGCTAACTCTGCTTCAGTAATTGGAGTTAAGTCTTTACCATAACCTTGTTCAATCTGTTCTTCATCATAAGCAAAGATTTCATTGTTTTTGTTTTTAAAGTAATTCATTGCTTATCCTTTATCTAAGTTCTGCCCAATAAAGCATTGTTGTTGATGAAGTAATCATGTAGGTACTTCCGTTTGGAATGATAAAGGATTTTGACCCTCTGTCATCTGTTCCTATATCCGTTCTAGCAATCTGAATCCCATCAATGTAAACATTAAATCCAGTTAATCCTTTGTAACTAATGGCAATTTGAATAGGCTTCCCGGTAGAGTTAGTATAGGCTATGCCATATGCTCTACTAGCAGTTACATCTTGCCAAGTTTGGTTTACGCCTACTTGCTGTTCGTTACCTGTGTGGATTACATTACCTAACCCTAAGTTAATCTGTTGTTGTATTTTCTCAGCTTCACTAAGCTTGCTACTAATACCTTTAGCAATTACATTACTCATAACCAGTAACCTCTTTAAACTCAGCTTCATCTGCAAACTTTAAGTAGATAGTATCAGTACGTCCTGCATACATTCTTGATGGAGTGTTAACACTAACTACGAAAGGTTTACATTCTTCTGTAATCCACTCAGGTAAAGTGTTGACATGAAACCCATCAACTTCAACAGTCTCTGGGAATTCCATACCTTCTTCATCTGTTAAAACTTCCCCAGTAGGGGTGTATAATTTTCCAATAATATCAAACATATTATCTCCTTAGTATGTGTAATAGATTGCGTAAATAACTAAACTAGCTAAGAACGGAAGTGTCATATCATCAACAAATGCATCCTTAGTCCAGTATTGAGGAATAAACCCCATGTACCAAGGTGAAGATGCTCTATTAGTTTTGTTTGCCTTCAAGTACCTAGACTCAGTTTGTGCATGTTCACGCCCCATCCAAAAACCCCCTACAGCTAATAAGCCATAGATAGGGTCTGAGAATAAGAACCACGACAGCAAGGTAACAATAACTGTTATCAGTGTGTGGTTCATGGTTAAGCACCTCCTGTTAAAGACATACACTCGGCTTCTGAAAGGGCTTTTGGGTAGATTTTTAAGCTTCTTTTTTTAGCGTTAATTAAATCATTTGTGGGGAATAACACTTTTTTAATCAGTGACGAATTCCAATTACATTGACTGTCTATGATAACTTGCCCATTAACAACCAGTACTAAATTACCACTTACCCAAGAAACGACAAGTTTACAAAATCCAGATACACCACCTATTGTACCGGCACTAATTACTTGTAATCCATTATTTGCCAACCTGACGTTAATATCTCCATCTAAGTCTGTCCTTATCTGCATACCCTCACCAAAACTTGAAACATCACCAGTGAACCTTACAACTTCACGAACGGATACGCTACTCTTTCCTGTCGTCATTTCTAAGTAAACACTAAACTCATCACCAAACTCATACCCACTCAAATCACGATAAACACTATCCGCAACCCTTGTACTCTGCGAATAAGTCACGTTATCTGCTGAGCGTGTTACGGCTGTTGTGGTGGTTGGAATGTAGCTGGTTGGGTAAGAGCCTTGTTCTAGTTGCGACATACACGCGTATAAACCACTACTTCCATCCCCTGTGAGTGAACTCGTACCTACGTATGGAAAAGACCTGATTTTAATATCAATAATTTGTAAGGTTGTAAATGTTAGATAGACTTCATGCCATCCATCCCCTAAATAAATTGAATAACCAGATACCTCGGTATCAAAAACAGCTTCCGAACCCGTGCTTGTTATAGGATTGGCAATTTTGGCATCGCTAGTACCGTTTAGATAGAACAAACCGCCTACCGAAAGGCCAGAGGATATATCTTGATGATAGAACCTAACAGAAGTGCAACTCCCTTTAGCTTTTAGCCTTTGACGTAAAGTATAAGTCCCAGAAGGAAGTGCAGATACGATTTGGTTATTTACGTCATTATCAAAACTATTTACCCCGTTGTTTGGGTAGTAGTAGCAAACGCTCATGTCCCCTCTATAAGGCACATTGTCTGAAATAAGCTCTCTTGTATAGTCTGTACCTACTGCCCATTCTGAGTAACAAGAATCACTACCTTCTGTATAGTTACTCCGCTCAACCTCATCCATCAAAACATGTGGTGCAGTCAAGTCAGCAGGGTTATATGTATAACGTGCTTCATCAATAGCCGCTGTTTGTAGTGTGCCTGTTGAATCGTAGTAAGTAGCTGTACTAGCACGACTGTTAAAGGTTGCTGATTCAGGGATTGGTGATGTTGGGAATGAGCCTTGTTCTAGTTGTGCATGCCAAAGGTAAACTGAACCTATTGCAACAGTATCCTCCCGGACAATAGTATCTGGCTGGTCAACTAATGAAACACGCAAATATGGACTTGTACTAACGGATGACTTTTCATAAGTGAACGAAAGTCTATACCAACCATCGATTAACCTTTCAATACTAGAATCACCAGTAAAAGAAGTGCCTACTGTAAAACTACCAGTATCAAAATCGAAATAGGAAATACCTGAAGTGCTCCAATCGTCTGCGCTTCCTGCATAAATTGAAACATACCTGTCACTTGCTTTCTTAACATACACGCTAAAAACATAAGAGTTGTCTGTATTAACAACACTAGATAAATTGTACTGTTTATAGCATATGGCATTGCCAACTATAGTGCTCAAAAGAACTGACTTACTAGAACCTAGCGGGCTGTTTAGCGATGATGGTGCTTCATCGGCACTGGAAAGCGTCACTAAACTTCCACCTACTCCGCTAGGATTATCAATCAAATTAGTCCTAGCTTCCTCAACCAACAACCCCTCACTCTCACCTGTTTCTGAGTTAAAAGTCAATCGTGCCTTGTTAGCTGAAACTGGAGCTAAACGCCCTCTAGCATCGTAGGCATTAGCTGAACCGTTGCTTACTGTAACTAAGTCATCTAAGGGTGCTTGAGTAAAACTATTCTCAATACCATCATAGAAGCTATGCTCATTGTTAGCGAAGTCTAGGCTTAGAGTAGGCTTAACTGTTGGTTCAAAGTTATAACCTAGTACACTTGCATACCCTGCGGCTTCTGATGCTGAACCTGCAGCTGCTGTAGCACTTGCACTAGCATTAGTGGCCTGTGTAGTTGCAATACCTGCTTGGGTAGTAGCTGTTGTAGCCTGATTAGGTGCATCAATAATAGCAGCAATGTTTGTATATGCACTATCAATAGCATCATAGTGAGGGTTTACTAAAGCTTCTTTAGCTACAACCGTATCTCTATAACCTTCTGCTTCTGTAGCACTTGAAGCACTTGCTGTAGCACTGTTAGCAGATTGCGTAGCACTTGTAGCTGCTGCTGTAGCTGAGTTAGAAGCTGAACTAGCAGAGTTAGCTGCATTAGTCTCAGAAGTAGCTGCATTAGATGCAGATGTACTTGCAGAGCTTGCAGAACCTGCTGCATTAGTCTCTGAAGAAGATGCTGAACTAGCTGAGTTAGCTGATGCTGTAGCCGATGTAGCTGAATCTGTAGCAGAGCTATCTGATGCTGTAGCACTAGTAGCTGATGCTGTAGCACTAGCAGCTGATGCTGTAGCTGATGTAGCTGACTCTGTAGCACTAGTAGCTGAAGCTGTGGCTGAGTTAGCTGCATTAGTAGCAGAGGTAGCACTTGATGTAGCTGAAGCAGCTGATGCGATACTAGAAGTCTCTGAAGCATTTGCAAAAGCTTCTGCTGCCTGTACAGCACTACCAGATACGATATCCCCTAAATCTTCTGAGTTAGAGGCTACTTCAAGAACTAATGTAGCTCCTTCTGGAGGGTTAGAATAAAAAGCAATAGTATTATTTACTAATGCCCATTCTGAAATGTCTACCATATCGGCAGAAACTGGAGTATTAAGTACTCGGATATATAATCCAGTAGCAGGGTCTATATCACCATCTACCCCAGAAGGGTTATATTTATATAAATAAACCCTACAGTATTGTTCAGACTTAATAATGAAGTCAGACAAGAAAGTTCTTGAATCACCATCAAGTGCTTGGAAATATTTAGTTGAAATCATTATTTTTCCTTAATATCAATATCGTTGTGAACGCTGGTAAAACTCACCCTCATAGTTTACAGTTTTGAGGTTAAAGCCTTTTGTTGGTTCTTTTTCATTTTCTTTAAATGTTATTAGAGTAGTCTTACTATTACCCATAACAGTAATCTTTTGGTTATTGTAATATAGTCTATCGAATTTATAACCAGTATCAATCCAAGGAGAAGCATCTACCCACGTTAACGTATCATCCCAATTACCTGATTGGATAAGAGATTGAAATGTTGTGGTAGTTAAATCTTTATTTTCTAAGATTGTCATATAACTACTGTTTTCATCTAGGGAATATTCAATAGTTCTTATCTGAAGTCTTCCTCTAATAGTACCAAAGTCTTCTTGTTTTACCTGCCATTGAGAAAACTCAACTATAGAATTAAATCCGTAATCAACATCATTAAGCGTATCTTTATATTCTATTTCTTCATAGTTAGTAGGTGTGTTTAAACTAATAGAACCTAAGTACATATTATTATTTTCTTCATCCCTTAATACTAAATATAAAGCATTGTCTATAATAGAACCACCAACTACTGAGAAGGGTACATCCCATCTATGTACAGCTGATTGTATTTCTTTTTCGCCTATCTGTGCCCCATTATAAATATATAAAGTATTACTATTATAACTAAGTAAAATAGTATAACCAATAGTAGTATGTCCTAATAACTTAAATATATTTTTTGTCATATACGTAGGAGTGTGTAATGTAACATCTTTAGCTACATACTTATTCTCTACTTGCTCAGACATAGAGTAGTTGTAAAGTCTTTTTGCTTTACCTACTGAAGCTACGAAAAAGGCAGAGTCTCCTAATACAACTGGTTTTGAACTTGGTAATATGTTATACTTACTAATATTTACTACTGTTACTGCTGATGGGGTTAACGTACCAGAAATACTAGCTACATTAAACTGTGCATCATCTGAGTATACAATAAGTCTACCAGCTACTTCTTGAGCATAACGTAATACAGATATAGTACTACCTGTCATTGTTAAATCAATAGGGTCACTATCTACTAAAGTAAGTATAGTAGTAGGATAAAAGTTACCATAGTTATCTATTTCAGAAAATAAAGTATTTGTTCCTGCAAGAATACCTAATCTGTTTTGATATACAAAGATATCATTTATTGCTAGTCCTACAAAGCTAGGGTCTTTTGATGTAAACTCATCACCAAATATACGTTTTTTCCAGCCAAGGGCTGTATCTTCTAAACCAGGAATTAGTTGTAAGTCTTCTTTAGTATAAGGACAGAAATTAAAATCTCCATTCTTATCTACTACAAGTACGTGAGGTAAAGTATCTTCATCTAGTGTATTAGATAGTCCAGGCTTCTTACCTTCTACCCATCCTGTATTAGTATACTCTAACCAATAGCCTATGTTATCGTCAGTACCACCAGTAACTTCTACCGCTATATTTCCAAGACCTCTAGTTGTTTCATAATAAGTAACTACTCCAGAAGCAAGATAGGTAGGTAAATCAGTTAAGTTATTTACTGTTCCATTCCATCCAAAAGATACTGTATTACTTGATGAATCTCCCCAAGACCATTCTGGTGGAGTTCCTGTACCTACCCAATATACAAAAGAACCAGCAGCAGCATAGTTAGAACCAAGTCGGTCTGCCAGTTCAGCAGCAATCTTTTCAGGCTCAAGTAAATCTGTATCTACGTCAAAAGTATAAGTAGCTGGATTCCATACGTATGTCTTTTCTGCTGTTACAGAAACGTTATTAAGAGTATAAGTATACCCTTGGTAGTTAGATGCTTGTACAGTACCGTTAGGAGATGCTTCAGATTGTTGACTAGTTTCTTCACTAGTTACATACTTAATCCAATAAATACCTATCTGGTCTTCTTGTCCTAAAGTACCTTCTAGTGCTGTTTTCTTTTCTATTATTTTATTCTTATTAGCAATAAAAGTAAAATCACCTACTGTACTAGCAATAAAAGAGTCGTATACGTTAGGATGTATATCGTATTGTTCTACGTTAAGATAAGCAGAAGTTGTTTCGAATACAAGGTTTCCTGTTGCAATGTCTGTAACATTTAACACACCATTATCATTTATCATGATTAGGTATTTTTCAGAATCGCCTCTATCATATGCGTATGAGAAAAAAGAATCTCCAGAGTTAAAAGTAGCACTGTTAATACTACCTATATCTTTAATAGGATTACGTCTATATATACCTCTAGATACATCAGGTATACAGTTAATCATTTCTGCTACCTGGGTTTCGTATCTAGCTTCTTCGTGTTGTTGGGATACACCTTGAGCAATGGAGCGTAAAGTATGGTTTACTAACATATTAAACTCCTCTTAGTGGATTAGCCCATCTATGACTTACTTGAGATTCAATTAAATTATAATCTTTATATTGTGCGTTTTCTCTTTGTAGATTAACTAGAGCTTCTTGCTCTTCTTGTGCAACCATCTGTACTTGTTCTAAGTTACCAATAACTTTCTGTAGGAATTTACGAGATGCTCTTGAAGCTATGTACTCGTAAGCTGATACAGGTAAATCTGAATAATCTATTAACCAAATAAGATTTACATATACTGGGTCATCAAAGATAAACTTTTGTGTTGTTGTATCATATAGGTTTCCGTTTCTTTTTACAAAAGTCTGGTAACGACCTCCATCAATACGTAGTACTGTAGCTGGAAAAGAAATAAATCCAGCATCATCAGGAATAAGTTTAGCATCCCAATCTGTATTAAACCACCACCCCATGTTTTGTGTTTCAATCCATACGTCATCTACAATAGTACTAGCTACGTAAGTATCACTTCCTAATGGGAATTCAGAAGCTAGTGTACCTTGTGGTAAAGGTGCTTCTCCAATAGCTTGAAGACAACGGTTTACTAGACCGAGTTTGTTTTGATTTTCGTCAGGTAAATTAATAACCGCCATGTTTAAATCTCCAAATGTAAGGTAACATTGTCAAGCCCACTCCTAAAAATGGGCTTGGGATGCTACCTAAAATTAATATTAATTAAGCATCAGTTGCAACTAAAGAAGCTGCTTTACCTGGCTCTAGGATTTTCATACCAAGTGCGTAGTAAGAAGTCAATAAATCACCTAGCTTCTCAGGAATGTAGTTAGCTTCAGAAGTAATATCCATAGCTTTAACAACACCTACACAACCAGTTTGGAAGAATAGACCTAGTAAGTCAGCATTGTCTGCTGTGTTACGAGCAGGTAAGTGGTTAGACCATTTGATAGGAGTACCAGCGATGTTCATAACTTCACCAGAATCAATACCACCATTACCGTTTGTGAAGTCACGGTTTACAGCTTTCTGAGACTGTACAATGTAAGCATAGTTTTGTGGAGTAGTTACTAATACACGACCATCCATAGGTACGTCTTCAGAGTTGAAAGATACGTTAGCATCAAACAATGCTTCTACGATAGCATCACCTTTAGCTTCAGTAGAAAGAGCAGCAAATGCAGCCTTAGTACCCATATCTACAATGTGTCCACCAATCTGAGTGTCAGTAGCAGCAGCTTCAGAAGCTTGCATGATTAAACCACCAACTGCTTTGTCTACCTTAGTAGCAAGAGCTTCAGCAGCTTGCTTAGCTAGTTCGCCACGTAGGTCATACTGTGCTAATTTCTCATCTAGCTTATCTACAAAGTGAGAGTAGTAAACACGGTCAGTAATAGAGATAACACGCTCAGTTACTTTCAATACTTTAGCTGCAACATCTGCACCAGGAGTATGAGTAGTAGCATCTGTGTCAGCAGCCTGTCCAGTTACGATGAACTGAGAAGAAATACCACCAGAGATAGTGCGAGTTTTAACCATATCTAAGAAGATGTTACGACGAGAGAACGCAGAGATTACTTCGTTAGAGTAAAGCTTTAGACCTAGGTCACGGTTGCTTGCACCAGGAACGGCTGATACACCGTTAGTGTTAATTGGGTTAGTTACGTTATGTGAAGTTGCCATTATATTTTTCCTTGTGTATAATGTAATATATAATAAAGTGTTTTAGTTTTTAGTTTTAATACGTTTAAAGTTAGCTAGTCTTTTCAGTATTATATTGTTCTTGAAATAAATCAACGCTGAGGTATCTCGTACACTTAACTCCGTAGAGTATTATACAAGGCTCAGGAAGTATGCCGAAGGAAAAGGAGAGGAAAGCCCCCGACACACTTCCTGAACCCCCTCAATAAGAGGAGATGCAGGATAGGTTAATACTTAGGTAAATCAGAATACCAATCTGACTCATTAGTTAAAGCTACCTTTTGAGCTACTTTATTTCTAAAGGAAGGGTCACGTGCATATCGTGTATCATTCATGTCCTTCATCATATCAGATTTAGTCTCGTAACCTTTTACCCTTTGTACTTTAGCTGTTTCAGAACCATGGATAGGTTCTGGAGTTGGTGCAGTTTTTGACATTCCCATTTCAGCCATCTTCATAAAAGAACCAATCAAAGTACTGATAACAGCTTTGTTTCCATTTGCTTCATCAATAGCAGTATTGAATTGTACAATCTCTTCTTTTGAGAAAGCTGTATCAGCCCATTCAGTTGCTGCTTTATACTTCTCAATACCACCATAAGGTTCTAGTAAAGAGTTCATTTCTTTTTCTTGTAAGTAAGCTTCGTAATCAGGGTCAATATCTTTAGGCTGTTCTTCTGTTGCTTGAACTTCCTCAGACTCTCCTTCCTCTTTAGGCTTACCTAGTTTAGACTCAAGCTCTTTATAAGCCTTTTCCATATCTTCGATAGACTTATACTTACCTGCATAAAGTACCTCTTCTGGTTCTTCGCTAGGTAGTACTACATCATCTTGCTGTACCTCTTCTCCAGTTACAGCAGAAGTTACTTCTTCAGGTGATAAAATAGTAGATTGTTCTACTTGTTCTGTTGGTTGTACTTCTGTATCAGACATACTCTCCCCTTTTAGTAAATTAATCAGCTTTGCTCAAAGAGCCGCTTGGTTGCATAAAACCTTCTTGTTTAGAATCTTTTTCGATACGTTTCTTTCTAGCTTCTGTTGCTTTCTTTTTACGCTCAGTTTCTAGCTTAGTCATATCTACTTTCTTAGCCTTAGCAAAGTCTTCAGCTTTCCATACTTTAGCCATTACTTACCGCCTTTCTTTTTCTTTTTACAAGCCATATCTTATCCTTTCGATTGGTTAACTGCTACCTGTCCAGCAGCCTGATTATTTTGTTGTTGTAAAGCCATCTGTTGTTGTTGTTCCATCATCATCTGCTGTTGTTGCATAGCAGCTTGTTGCTCTTGAGCTTTCTCTTCTTTAGATTTAACTACAGATGTAGGGTCAATACCTAATGCAGTAGCTACTGCCGATAAGTAACCATCAATCTTCAAGTTCTGCATAAGAATCTCAGGAGATAACTGTGCCATAGATTGTACCATATACGTCAAGTTCTGTAAATCACGTTCACGTGAGATAGCGCTTGCACCAGTAACAATAGAAGGTGTAGTAATTTTCATTACTTTAGGGTTTACTTCTTTTAATAGTAAAGTAAGTAATGGTAATTGTAGTTCCTGTGCTAGTACAGAATATGTACCGCCTAATGCTGCTTCTAGTTCTGCAATAGTAGCACGTACTTCAACTGCTGTTGTACGCTCAGAATCTCTTACACCACCCTGTACATTTAGGAAGGCTCTGTTAAGTCTAACTTCTAACTGCCCCATCATTTGGAATGGGATGTTTAAGTCTGCTGCTTTATTTGTCTGCAAGATAGTTACGTCTCGCTCCAAATCCCCTAGTACTACATCACCGTTACGTGCATTAGATAAGTCTTCTAGTTTTGTAGAAGCTGCTGGTTTTAAACCGAATACAAACTTGCTTGCAATACCAGAACCATCTAATAATATTTTAGATAATCCTTCTAAGCTACGTAAATCCCCTAGGTACTGTTCAACTAGCCCACGACCATATGCTTCATTAAAAGTATTAGTCCAACGTAAAGGCATATAAGGCATTTCTTCTGCTTTATATTCATAAACAGAGTTAGGTAATACCATACCACATACTTCTTGATATGCTACATAAGAAGTTTTATCCTTACGTACAATAGAAGTATAGATAGACACTTCTTCTTTAGCCTCATTATATTCTTCTGAATCTTCTAGTGCTTCTTTAATATGCGTAGGTAGTACAGACTTATTAATCTTTTCTTTAATCGCAATCTCTACTACGTTACCTACGTAATCACGACTAACAGCATACTCATAAGGGTTAAAGACTTTCATTCCTCCGCCTTTAACTTTATATAACATTACGTTACCAGTAATAATAAGAAGTTTAAGTGCTTCAAATAGAGGTACTCGTAAAGCTTGAGTATCAATAAGTACGTTTATTGCTTTTTCAATTTTAGATAACTCTTTATCTAGCTGTACCATTTCTTCTGGAGCTAGGTTAGCTACTGCTTCTTCATGTGGCATAAGCCTAAAGAAGTTACCACTTGCAGGAAGTAAAGCCATAAGTAGTTTACTTGCTAAGTTGTTAACACTAGCAGAACCTATAGAGTTATAAGGAGTAGAATATTCCTGTCCTTCATATCTATGTTCATCTGGAAATACGTAAGGTAAAGTCAATGCACTACAATCGCGCCAGATTCCTTCTAGCGAAGTTCTTTTTTCTGATAATCTATCATACCTACTACTACAAGAACCATAGTTTTCTTGTACATCTTTTTCTGTTGCCATTGATTACCCCTTAAATTTTTAACCCAGCATAGACTCTAGAACTACTACCACTAGTAGACAGTCCTGTATTACTTAGGTTTTCTGTAGTACCTCTACTCTTAATTTTTCTAGTGAATAAATCAGTAGAAGAAGCAGGCTTACTAATCTCTTGTCTGTTTGTACTGACATCTTTAGCGGTGTCAATAGTTTGACCAGCTGTAACACCATCTCTAATAACAGTAGTTCCTTGTGCGCTTTTCCATTTATCAAACTCAGCTTGTGTCATGTTCAAAGATGATGCTGTTTCTTGTAACTGTTCTTGAGTACTACTAAGCTGTCCTTGAGTACCTGCTAGTCTGTCTTTGTAGTCTGAAAGAGAAGCTGATGTAGATGATAACCTATTCATATAATCAGTCAAGCTTTGTTGTGTATTACTTAACTTTCCTTGAGATGTTTCATACTGTCCACGAAGCTTTAACATTTCAGAATCAAAAGTAGATTGTAGTTGGTTGTACTTTTGTTTTTGTTGAGCAAGCTCATCTCGCATCTTTGTGTTCAAAGGATTTACTACAGTAACTGTCTTTGTTCTAGTTTTAGTTTTGCCACCCATTCCTATTTTCCTCTTTGTTCTATGTAATACGTAAGTTCTCGTATTAACTCTATAACCCCCATGCTTTTCCAATACTCAGGAGAACCTACTTTATCTACTTCAGTCCATGCAACATCGGGGTATTTATTTTTTAATAAGTTTAATAATTCTATTGTACTATTAGGTACGTCCATATAAATTTCTCCTTGGTAATACTTTAAGTAATAGTATTAATAGTAATATACTAATAACATTACTTAAAATATTACTTATATAAAGATAGATTAATAGTTCTTCTACTATACTTTCTACCTATAGTAGCTACTCCTAACAAAAGCTTGTTAAAGTTTAGCTTTCATCTTCAAAGCTAACTTCATGAATTTCTTGATATTTAGGACACCTGTCTCTTACGTTACAGTAATCACACATCCATTGCATATTACAATCAACTTCTGGTGGAGTGTCTCTTGAAGCAGTACTTAGTTTGTTATTGATATAAACTTCAATGTCCTCTAAAGGAACTAGTTTTAATGGTACTTCACTAACTTCTGGGAACTGTTCTCTTCTAGTATGTCCCATTACCCATAAGTAAATAATAGCTTCATCATCAATCTTGTTAAATAAATCTTTGAATAACCAACGATAAATACTGAGCTGTAGTATTTCTTTTTCATTATCTGGTGGTGGGTTAGGATTAGCTTTAGTACCAATACCTAGGAACTTCTTAGCTGAGTACACTCCTTTAGTTTTGTGGTCTCTTATTTGCCAGGTTTTACTTTCTGGAAGCCATACAACTTCATCGGCTGTGCCTCCTATAGTAATACCATTATGTTCAGTAGTATAAGTAAACTCTTTAATAACTCCAGGCTCATTGTCCTGCTCTACAAAACTATGCCACGCAGTACCGATAGCAGACTTGAACCCTGTTATCTCATCTTTAGGTTGTCCACTATCTTCAGCGTGTTGGTTTGATACCCATAGTTGATAGTCAGGTTTAGTTAAAGTACTAACACTAAATCTAGTACCCTTATCTAGGTACTTAGATTTGAGGAATCTTTCTTGCATACTCTTAAGCATTAGTTAACCCCTTTAACTTATCCCATCTTTTATCAACTGCATCTTTATCTAACCACATATCCTTCCCTTTGATTACAGAAGATATCTCACGGTCTGTTAAGAATCCACCGTAAATTTCTTTAAATGTTCTCTTCAATGTTTTGTCTGTAAAGTTTAGGTAGTCTACCATCTCATTACCTTTACCACTAATACCACTAGAGTAGTTGTGTATCATAAAACTAGTGTAAGGTTTTACTTCTAAGTAGTCACACTTAAGGGCAATGATAGTACCAGCACTAGCTACTGTACCTGTAAGCACAGCTTTTACTGGGGCTTTACAGCTTTGTAAACTAGCTACAATCTTAAAGGCAGAATCAAGATGCCCGCCTAAAGTACTAATATGTAATACTACTCCCATGTCATCTTCTACTGTATCCAATACAAAGCATAGCTCATTATATAAGTTAGGCTCTTCAATGTCTCCAGAGATATAGCAATGGATGTTAGTACCATCTACTACGATAGGTACATCTTTATCGAACACTCCTTTTTCTACTTTAGTTAATAGTAGGCTTTCTAAATCAATAGCTTTAATTTCCATATCTCTTCCTTTATTATGTATTATTACCAGCCCCAAGAACCAGTAAGGCCTGCTGCTGAGTAGTCAGCTACTCGTTGTTCAAAGAAGTTAGTTACATTGTCAGCACTAATAATCCAATCTAACCAAGGTAGTGGGTTCTCTTTAACACCATAGTTACCTTTAAGTCCTAGTTGAATCAATCGTCTATCAGCAATATAACGGATATA
>JGI11705J14877_10001486_pt1 | contig 13403 bp, 15 predicted proteins | sample Etolaghawater15m_FD_14877 | JGI IMG/M metagenome (IMG submission 14877) | reverse complement strand
CCACTTGTTAAGTTCAAGTTTAAAGGTAAAAAAGGTGATACTATCTCTTTTACTACTACTGATAACAATGGAAAAACAGAAACAGGTAAGAAAAAAATTAAATAAGGATACTTATGAAAGTTAAATTAATAATTTTATTTCTGATTCTGGCATTTGTTGTATCTATGCCATTTATCTTTAATAAAACTACTCATCCTGCAGAGCCTCATGAGCTTGACATAGATGGTAACTTTATAATGTATGATTGGCATTATGATGATTTTAAAGAAGGTACTCGTGATGGTACTAACCCAGATTGGGATTATAATTTAAAGCCTGTTCAAGTTAGTGAGAGAGTATGGTGTTTCTTCGGTGCTATGGAGATGCCAACTAAAGAAAATGCTGGTAATATGGCAAATAGTTGTTATATTAAAGGTGATACTTCTTGGATATTGTGGGATACAGGGGCATCTTATGTATTTGCTAAACAAGCATATGCAGAAATGAAAAAGATTGCTGATTTACCAGCAAAGACAATTTTTCTTAGTCATGAGCATGATGATCACTGGTTAGGTAATAACTATTATACACATGAATTTGATGCGAAAATATATGGCCCAAAATCTGTTAATGTTAACTATTTAGGTTATGATGCGAAGACAGGTAAACCTTTTGAGGGTACCAGAGAACATCCACCTCAAACGAGAATGGAAAGAGCGCTTTATCAAAGTGCTATTAGAGGGACTCATCTTAAAGGTGTTGATGAATTTTTTGATGATACAACAGAGTTAACGATTGATGGTGTTGCAATCGAATATGTTAAAGTTGGTTATGTACACTCTGAAGAAGATTGGTTCTTATATCTTCCAGATGATAAAGTTATACTAGCAGCTGATGTTGTAATGAATGGAAGGGTAACTTCAAACCGTGATGGTCTTGTTGTTGGTCAACTTAATGCACTTAAAGCAATCAATGCAAGAGAATGGGACTATTTAGTTCCTGGTCATGGTTTTATTACAGATAAAACTGCAGCTGATGAAACGATTCAATATTTTGCTCTTTTAAAAGATAGAGTTCTTGAGGGAATAGAAGAAAGTATTCATCCTGATTTTATTACAAAACATGTTACTCTAGATGAATTTAAAGATAAAGATTTGTATTATCTTTTAAGTCCTGGTAATGTTTTTAGATCTTACGAAGAGCTAGAAATGTATGAAGAAGAAGACGAGGAAGAAGAAGAAGACGAGGAAGAAGACGAGGAAGAAGAAGAGGAAGAGTCTGAGGAAGAATAATCTTTAGCTATAGATTATTCCCCTCTAGCTTCTTTAACTTTTTTGTATCTACAGTATGGATACGTTTTTTTTAATTATGTAAATAAATCATAAACACTTATTTGATTTATTTACATCAAGCACTTTAAAACTATTTTGCCTAACAGCTTAGTTACACTTCCTCATGAGAAAAATCAAAAATTTATTATTTGTTAATATAAATATTGGAGAAGTTTATTTATGCTTGTAAATAGATTAAGTAGTGCAATATGTCATTAGTTAAAGTTGGAAAAGTATTAGGGTTATATTATTCAACAAATGAAGGCAGAGTGAATATAGATGAATTAGCACTTGATGAAAAGGGTGTACTAGAAGATAAATATTATAACAAAGATATAGATAGATCAGTTTTAATCACTTCAAAGAAAAGCTATGTATTAGCTTCTGAAAATGATATCGAAATATCCTATGGTGTATTAGGAGAAAATATTTTAATTGATTATAATCCTTATCATTTAAAACCAGGAACGAGAGTTGCGATTGGTGATCTTCTTTTGGAGATGAGTCAAAATTGCACACTTTGTAAAAGCTTTGCAAAAGTGGATGAAAGACTACCAGAACTGCTTAAAAATGATAGAGGTATATTTGCAAAAGTAATTTCCAGTGGGACTATATGCAAAGGTGATAATATTTATCTTCTAAATTAAAAGTAGAAGTTATATATAAATAAGGAAAATAAATGAAGTCAATGATAAAAGGTTTAGTTGCAACAATTATGTTGTTAGCTGGTGTAGCTGTGAGTGCAGCAGATGATATTCAGATTTATACAGCTGATAATTCTAATGGTAAGATTACCGGAGCTTCAATTGAGAAAGCTTTTGAAGATGCAGGATTTGTAATCTCTGGAAATAATGACATGAATGTTGCATTTAAAGGAAAGTTTCAAAAAACTCACCATAAAATGTATCACCTTTTTACTTTATATAAAGCAGATTTAGTTTTAGAGCTTGTTAAAGTGTCTCCAAAAGCGGCGTTATTTGCGCCTTTAAGTATGTCTTTTTATATGAAGAATGGTTCAAATAATATTTCAGTTTCATCATTATCTATTGATGGCATGGCAAAAGTAACAGGAATTCCGGCTAACAATAAATATATGCAAGCATATTCTAAACTTGTTAAAGATACTCTGGCTATTGCTTTACCTAACGGGCATTTTGAAAAGCTAAAGAATAAACCATTAAAAGTAAGCGGTGAATTGGTGACAAATTTTACATATGAAATGGATGCTGCAACCGATGAAGAAATAGAAGAAGCATTGGAAGGTACACAAATGGAGATGGAAGGTTCACTAGAAACTCAAGGTTTTGTAATGGCTGGGTTCAATAAACTTGGAGATGAGTTTAAAGAAGCTGGATATGATAAATATGACTTTTTTGATGCATATTCTATTTGTAAACTTCCAGTGATTTTTCAAGTTTCACAGAATCATCCTGAAGCTGGTGCATTGGCTCCATGTACATTATATATGTACAAAGAAAAAGGTTCTGCTGACGTACATATGGCATATCCATCTGTACATAACTGGATTAGCTCTTTGGCAATTGAAGATAAAGAATCTATTGATGTATTACTTGGTGCAGAAAAAACTATGATTAATACGGTAAATGAAACTATAGAATAGTTAAGTAATATATAAATTTGTGTAGTTATATCAGTGCATACACATTTAACTCACAATTTATATATACAATAAACCTGTATATATAAATCAACCTTGGATAAGCAAATGAAACACCTGATACTTTCTCTTATTTTTATCTCATCACTTTATAGCTATGAACTTAATTGGATAAATAATTATGATACTGCACTTGAACTTGCAAAAAAAGAAAATAAAGATGTTTATCTTTTCATTGGTGCAGATAATTGCAGGTTTTGTGAAAGATTTAAAGATTGGACTCTTTCTAAAAAAGAAGTTATAGATACTTTGAAAGAAGATTATATACTTTTATATCTCAATAGAGATCATCATAAAATTCCTAAGCACTTTGTAACACAAGGTGTTCCTAGACATTACTTTTTAACTGCACAAGGCAAGATAATTCATAGAGATGCAGGAAGTAGAGAACCTTCCGGCTTCTATGATATACTTGATGAAGTTGAATTGAAAAAACAAGACAATTAACAAAGGATTACTATGAAGTATTTTAACAACTTTATAAATTTAGTATTATTTATTAGCTTGCTAGCTACAGTTACACTGGCAGAAGATGAATTTATACCAAGCAGCAATAAAAACTTAGCTGTTATATATACTTTTGATAAAAAAAATGACAAAGAATTTAATTCATTCTTAGAAAATGATTTAAAGAAAGCAGGATTTTTTTTAAATGACCCACATAAAAGAGTGAATGACGTATATGAAAAAAAGTTTGGAAGTACTAGTTTAGAAACTATTAGTTTTTCTCCAGTTCTAAATGAGAGTGTAGTTCGCCCTCTACTTATGCTAGATCCAAGACTAGGTGGATTTAGTCCACTAAATTTAGTCCATTATAGAACAAAGGCTGATAAAAAGACTGTTATTACCCACTTAACTCCTGAAGCTATTTTAGATATATTAGAAATAGATGATAAAGATATTAAAGAAAAGTATATAGCTTCGTTTAAACCTTTAGATAATTTAATAGAAGAAAAACTTGGTGGTACAAAAAGTTACTTACCTTTAGTTGGCTTGACAAAAGATAGAATGATGAACTTTGAGATTGCTTTTGATGAACCAGAAGACATGGATGAAGTACTCGATGAGTTTAGAGATAATATAGAATATGCATTTTTAACTAAAGGCTATATAATCGCCGGTTTTTATAATATTAAAGAGAGCTTTAATAGTGATGATGATGTAATGGAAGATTATACTTCTTTTTGGTCTTATTCACTTTGCCATCTTCCTTTTTCATATGCAGTATTTGATGGAGAGAACCCAATCCCTCAAGCAGGTATTTTTGCACCGTGCTCAGTATATATGTATATTAAAGAAGGTGAAAATAAACTTGTTATTGGTATGCCAACATTAAGAACATGGGCAGTTGCACTTGGAATTACTGATAAAGAAAAATTAATAAAAATAGTTCAACTAGATGAAGAGATTTCTGAAGTATTTAAATCTCTTGGTGCCGTAGCAGTTGAAAATGGAAATCCTTTACTTTTAGAAGAGTAAAGGTTTCTTGTAGTTATTTTTTATCAATCGCACTTTTTGCAGATTTAAGTGCTGAATCAATAGCACTTTTTGCTATTTCCAATGCTTGTTTTCCCATTTTCTTAGCTTCTATTGCCTTTTGAGACTTTAATGCTTCATCGGCTTTTTTCATCGTTTTAATAGCAAGGGATGAAAACCTTTCTTTCATTACTTCTGCTGTATCTTTGGATATGCGAAGCAATTCGTCTAAATCATATTTCATATCTTTATTGATATTGTCTAAACTAACTTTGATTGCGGATGAACTATTGGCCGCTTGTGTTTGTATAACTTGTGCAAATAAGGAATCTGTTTGATTCAAATCTTCAATGATTGTGTCATAGTCCTCAATAATGATATGTTTGGCTTCAATAGGTATAAAGACCAGTCTTTGTTTAAATCGGGTTATAGCATGTATTAAACCAGCTCTCATGCCCTTTAATGTAGGTGCCAATATTTTTTGCGCCTGTACGGGTGATGCTTCTGCAATTTCAATGGCACTATATAAAATAGTTGAAAGTATTTTACGAATTCTAATAGTACTTAGTGAACCTTCTTTTATGGCTTCAAAAGTTATATCCTTAATTACTTCCATGATTGCATCGTTGATTTCCATATCTTTTTCTAAGGCAGTAATTATTGCTGATTCTACTATTTCCCCAAGTATGTCATAGAGATCAATTGTTTGCAGTTTTATTTGGTGAAGCTTTGCAAGTGCTTGAATGTCTTTTTTATTTAATTGAAGTTCTAGTGCATTAAATACAGTATATTTAGCTTCTTGCAGAGCATGAGATTGTCTTTCTATTTTTCTTTCAATTTGCTCTTTTTGTGCATGTAAAGCTTCTACTTCATCGTGTAGATTCTTTGTTTCAATATTTAATATAGTTGCACTTAATGTCTGCATTTGTTCTGTGCTAAGTGAATTGATTTCAAGATTGAATTTATCGGTAATATGGGCAATAACATTACTTACTCTTTCTTCGATATTTGGAAGTTTAGTACTATATGAAGTCTTTAAGTCTTCTTCTAATTCCTGTACATTCATTATAAGTTCCTTTATATTTTAGTATTATAATACCATCTTAATATCTTGATGTGCTTTTAGAGCATGAAATATAAAATTTCTTTCATCTTCATTTTGTATTACTAAATCAAGATTCATGCTAACATACTTGCCAGTTTTACTATTGTTTGAATGATTTAAAGTATGCTCTCTTTGTAAAATTACATCGTGTATAGCTTTTTGTATCGCTTCTTTCTCATGACCAATCAGTTTATAAGACCATGATGTTGGGTATTCAAGTACAAGTTTTTTTTTACTATCGTTGATAATCTCCATTTTTACCTCCTGACTTTTCTTCAAGCTGAACATGTCTTATAATCATAGACTTATCTATAGCTTTTACCATGTCATAAATTGTTAATAAGCCTATGCTTGTTCCAGTGAGAGCTTCCATCTCTACTCCAGTCTGACCCTTTAGTTTAGCTGTTACAGTTAATTTAAAGCCTGGTAATTCACTAAGTTCGTCTACATTGCAATTTATGCCACTAAGATTAAGTGGGTGGCACATAGGAATTAAATCACTAGTTTTTTTAACACCCATTATGGCAGCTATTACAGCTGTTTGCAAGACTGGTCCTTTTTTTGTTTTTTCACTAATTATTGCATCATATGCATCCTGACTCATTTCTATAATACCACTTGCAACGGCAACTCTAGTAGTTTCATCTTTATCGGATACATCAACCATTTTTGGTCTTTGATTCTCATCTAAATGAGTTAGATTCATTTATTCTCTCTCTATATAATTTTGTATATTATTATAGCAGAGTGCTGTTAAATAAGTGTTAGTGCTAGATTATACTCATCAGGGTTGTTAAGGTTTAAGAAAGAATTTTCGCTTTCAAAATTTACATAGTTGGTAATGGAATTTTTTAGTAAACATCCCAGTTTATGATTGTTTGTTTCGAGCATACTGAGAAATTTGTCCTCAAGCGATACATGATAAACACCACACATAGGCTGAGGATTATTATATAGAGTAGCCACAGTGACCTCTGCGTCAATAGTATCTTGATCTATAAGTGTATGGATGATTTCTCTACTTATGAACGGGGTGTCTACACTTATTGCAAAAAACTTTTCACACTTCAAAAAGTGAAAAGCACTTAAGAATCCAATGCTCGGGGCATAGATATTATCTGTTTTTATATCCTCTATAAATTTTGCTTGAAAATCAAACTTATTTTTATTTTTACAAGAAATGTAAACATTTTTAAAAATTTTTTGGAGTTTATTGAGTTGGAATTCTGTGAGTGTGGAGAAACTTCCAAAGGGAAGAAGAGCTTTGTCTTCTCCCATTCGAGAACTTTTTCCACCTGCAAAAATGATGCAGGGGATGTCGATCATTAATCTCTAATCAACTTTGCTTCGATTCTTCTGTTCTCTGCACGACCTTCTTTTGTAGCGTTATCTGCTACAGGATTTACTTCGCCTTCACCGTGTGAAGATAATCTAGATGCAGGAACACCTTTTTGGATTAGCATAGCTTCAACTGCTTTAGCTCTTTTTTTAGAAAGAGCTAGATTATAGCTTGCTTCGCCGGTGCTAGAAGTATGACCGACAATTTTAGAACTATATGCAGGGTATTTGTTTAAAAAGTCAGCATATTTTTGAATTAAATCGAATGACTCCGCTTTTACCACAGCTGAGTTATTATCAAACTTTGCATGTAAAATAATTGTATTAGGGCAACCATCAACATTAACTGCTTCACCTATAGGAGTATTTGGACAGATATCAGATGCATTTAAAACACCGTCTTTATCGTCATCTTCTGGTAAACAACAACCTTTTGCATCCACTTTTTTGCCAGCTGGTGTTGCTGGACATTTGTCCATAGAGTTTAAAACACCGTCTTTGTCATCATCGCCATCTACACAACAACCCGCAGCGTCAACAGTTTTCACTTTCTCAGAAGGTGTTGCTGGACATTTGTCCATAGAGTTTAAAACACCATCTTTATCATCATCGCCATCAATTGGGGCTGCTGCAGCAGGTGCTATAGGTTGCGCTTTAGGACCAAATGAATAATTTAAACCAGCAAGAAGCACTAAAGCGTCCTTGTGATCTGATTCGCCATGAAACATATAAATAGCTTCGAGTTTTAGAGCCAGCTCATCATTGTGAGGAATTTTAACACCCATTCCTAAATCAAAAAATGGGTGATCTCCTGTACTTGCTAAGTCTTCAGTACCTATACCGGCTTTTACTAATGGAATAGCTTCACCGATTTTATCAAAGTTGTAAACACCGTTTAAAGCAATTCTAGAGATATCAGCCTGATTATTTGAACCCACCATATCAGCTTCTGTATAAAGATATTGAATTTCCGGTTTTATTTTTGATGCAAAACCATTATATTGAAGTTCCCCACCATAGATTGTTGAATCATCCAGGGCAGAACCTTCAGGTAAATTAAAACCGATAACCGGAGTGACTTCCCAATTGTATTCAGTAGCCATTGCTAGAGTAGCCAGCAGTGCTGGTATTAAAAGTAATTTTTTCATTTTTTGTCCTTTTTTTTATTTTATATATTGGCGGCATTATATCAAAAACTAATGAGTTTCTGATGATTTAATTATCTTGGATCTGTAATATATCCAGTGATTGCTGAAATAGCTGCAACAGCAGAGTTCGCAAGATACACTTTTGAATCTCGACTACCCATGCGACCAATGAAGTTACGGTTTGTAGTTGAAACAGCTACTTCACCATCACCTAAAATACCCATATATCCACCAAGACAAGCACCGCAAGTAGGATTTGAAACTACACCGCCGGCATCGATTATAATATCCATATATCCAAGTTTATAAGCTTCTTTTAGAATTTTTTGTGTTCCTGGAGTTACAATAAGACGAACATCTTCATGTACCTTTTTGCCTTCTAAAATCTCAGCAGCAGTTTTTAAATCACCTAAACGTCCATTTGTGCAAGAACCGATAAACGCTTGATCAATTTTAATATGATCCTTCACGGCTTGCGTAATGGAATGGCCATTTGATGGTAAAAATGGATATGCGATAACAGGCTCAAGTTTGGCAATATCAATTTCAAGGACTTGAACATAAGAAGCATCTTCATCAGAATAATGAATCTTAGGTTCACGGGCTAAATCTTTATCAGCTAAAAATTCTTTTGTTACATCATCATAGGCTACTATTCCACTTTTAGCACCGGCTTCAATCGCCATGTTGCACATTGAGAATCTATCGTCCATATTTAAATGTTCTATTGTGGAACCGGTGAACTCTAAAGTTTTATATAAAGCTCCATCCACACCAATCATTCTAATAATTTCTAAGATAATATCTTTACCGGTTGTGTGTTTGTTTGGCTTACCACTTAGTACTACTTTGATAGATTCAGGAACTTTAAACCAGTTACCACCAGTAATCATGGCAAAGGCTAAGTCTGTTGAACCCATACCAGTAGAAAATGCGCCTAAGGCACCATGCGTACAAGTATGTGAATCTGCACCGATAATAACATCACCAGGAACAATAAGTCCTTTTTCTGGCAAAAGTGCATGCTCAATTCCCATGTCCTTTTCATCAAAAAAGTTTTTAAGATTATGTTTTTTTGCAAATTCACGAGAAATTTTTGCTTGATTAGCTGAAGCTATATCTTTTGCGGGTATAAAGTGATCTAAAACTATAGAAAACCCATCAGGATTCGCAAGTTTTTCTGCACCACTTAAGTTAAATGCTGAGATTGAGATAGGAGTTGTAATGTCATTACCGATAACCATATCGATGTTAGAGCGGATAATTTCACCTGCAAAAACTTCGCGACCAACATGCTCGGAAAATATTTTTTCTGTTATAGTTTGAGCCATATTTTTAAACCTTTAATACGTAATAATTGCGCGATTATACCATCTAAGATTTAAAAATAGGTTGAGGAATATTATTTACCAAAAACCTTTTGGAGTAAAGTGCTACTTTGTGCTACCGGACTTTTTCTAATCTCTGCTTCTTTGAGGGCTATCATTTTAAACAAGCCATCAATCGCATTTCTTGTAACATAGTCGTCAAGTTTTTCATCTGTTGTACCTATTGGCATATATTGTTCCATACCAAAGTTTTTTGCCATATCTCGGATACTATCATTCTCTACAACAGTTTTAACGCTTGAATCATAGTATTCATTGAGTGTGTCGTAGTATGATGCTACATTATTTTCTTCCATGGTCTCTTCCACAATCGGCTTCATCATTTTTTTCAAGTCGTCTGTTGTATGGCTTTTAAAGTACTCAGTTGCAGCATTTTCATGTCCGGCAAGGATTTTTTTTGCGTCATCTATAGACATTTTCTCTATGGCACCAAGAAAGATAGGAGTTGCTTTTATTGCACTTTTAGAGGCAGCTTCATTCATGGAGTTGATAAAGTCGTCTGCCATTGTATCGCCACCCATTTGCCGTATCATATCCTCAACATTGCTAAGTCCTTGAGGTAGAGGAATTTTAACAGCTGGATTGTTTAAGTATCCTCCTTCTTTACTTAACTCTTTAACAGCATATTCTACGCCTTGCTTAAGAGCTTCTTTAAGAGCATCCGCCACCGTAGCAGGACTTGCGTCAGTTGTTGTGTTTGTTGTCGGTTTTTCACTTACATTTGAAGACTTTACTGTTTCGTTAAGAGCTGGAACAGCTTCTTTAACACTATCCATAAAGCCTCCAAAATCAAAAGCTTGAGATACGCTTACACTCAAGAGTAAAGTTGTAGTAATTAGTATTTTTTTCATGTTTTTCCTTTAGTATTGTTTATGGAACAAATTGACCGAAAACTTTTCTAAGTTCAGCAGTTGTTTGATGTGCTGGATTTGTACGAATCATTTTTTCTGATTGCCCTACCATTAAAAATATAGCATCTATTGTATGATCTGTTACATATTCTTCTATATTCACACCATCTTGAGGAATGTGTTTTTTCATATGTAGCTTTTCTGCCATACCCATAAAGTTTGAGACTTTAGCAAATGTTTTAATCCCTGGATCGGCCACTTTCTTCACCGCATCATAATATTTATATACTTGATTGCTTTTCATTTCTTTGATAATAATAGGTGTAATGAGTTTTTTAAGCTCATCTCTTGTATGTCTTTTAAAGTAATCTGTTGCAGGGCTTCCATCCATCATTAAAATATCAGCGGCATCATTAAAAGACATATCATCAATGCTGCTTATAAATATACCTACCGTTTGAGGAGCAGCTTGCGCAGCAGCTCTATTCATAGATAAAATAAATTCATCAACCATATCGCCGCCACCAGATGCACGAATCATTGTCTCCATTTGAGAAAATGGTGGGGGAAGAGGGATATGAACAGCAGGATTATCCATAAAGCCACCTTTTTGACCTAAAGTATCGACTGCTTTTGTCACACCAATCTTTAAAGCTTGTTTGAATGCTTTAGTAATAAGTTCTGTACTTAAAACGCCACCAGTCATAGTCTCAACCATCTCTTTTGGGGTCATATCACTAGGTTTGGTAAACTTCTTAAAGTCCGTTACCTTATCCATCACGCTGTCAAAACTGAAACTTTGAAGTGCGAGTGTGCTAAAAATAATACTGCTTGTTATGACTATTTTTTTCATAATACTTCCTTATACCTCGTATTTTAACGCTTTTTTAGTAAACTCAGTGGAACAAAAAAATAGAGCCACGAACAATGGGTTGAGATTTACATTCGTTTCATCAATCACATCAAAAATTTTAAAGTTAAATCCAGCTCCATCATTAGGATTTTGAGGAGTTACTATAAACTCTATTGGAGCCAAAGCTTTAATCATGTTTAAAATTACTTTTTTTTTCTTTATATTATCAGTTTGCAAAATATTAAACTTAGGATCTTCAGAACTTTTATGTTCTAGCAAAATACTTTCTAGCACATCTACCTTATCTTTAAAGACTACTTTATTCCATTTAATAATTGTGTTGTTGGAGCTAATTTGTTTTTCTTTATACATTAAAGGATTTGGTCTTTTTGTTTTCATAGCCTCTATGAGAGCCAGAAAAAAGTTAGTACCACCTATACTTTGAGATGCTTTTGTCATTAAAAGATGAATAAGTGCTTTCGTATCCGAAGTTTGCTTATTGAAATTACACATTAATTTTTCCTTATTACTATCAGCTAGATGAATTATATAGATATTATTATACTTTTGATTTCTTAAACGGAGTATCAACTTAATTTCTCTTAAGCATATCATAATCACAAAGCTATTATTATGTCAAAAGTTAAACAAGACAAAAATTGTCTGATTTAAAGATAATGATATTTATTATCTAATAAAAGGTGAAAAATGAAAGTATATTTAGATAACAATGCCACTACAATGTGTGATCCATTAGTTGTGGAAGCAATGATACCATACTTTAGTGAGCTATACGGAAATCCTAACTCGCTTCATAAATTTGGAACATTGTCTCATCCAGCATTGAGTAAAGCAATAGACCAAGTATATACTGGGTTAAATGCAGATGANAAAGATGACATNGTATTTACGTCATGTGCAACAGAATCAAATAACTGGGTATTAAAATCAGTATATTTAGATCATATTGTAAATGGTGATAAAAATCATATTGTTACAACAGAAGTAGAGCATCCATCTATTTTAGCTACATGTAAATGGCTAGAAGAAGAGTGTGATGTTCATGTTACATATCTTCCTGTAAATACGCAAGGTGTAGTTGAATCACATACTGTAAAAAGTTTTATTACTGAAAAAACAGCTTTAGTTTCTGTTATGTGGGCTTCAAATGAAACAGGCATGATCAACCCTATTAAAGAAATTGGTGAAATTTGTAAAGAAAAAGGTGTACTGTTTCATTCTGATGGTGTGCAAGCTATTGGTAAGATACCAGTGGATTTAAAAGATGTACATGTGGATTTTGTTTCATTCTCAGCACATAAGTTTCACGGTCCTAAAGGTATAGGAGCTTTATATATTAAAGACTCTCAGCCTTTAACACCATTTTTTCACGGTGGTGAACAAATGGGTGGACGCCGTTCAGGTACGTTAAATGTTCCTTACATAATCGGTATGGGTAAGGCAGTTGAACTTGCTACTACAAATATTGAAGAAACTATGAAAAAAATTCGTGCTAAACGTGACCGTTTGGAGGATGCTATTTTAGAGTTAAGTGACACTTTTGTTATCGGAGACAGAGATAACCGTACACCAAATACCATTCTTATATCTATTAAGGGCGTTGAGGGTGAAGGTATGCTTTGGGACTTAAATAATGGTGAAATCGGTGCGTCAACCGGTTCAGCCTGTGCGTCTGCAGATCTTGAAGCAAATACAGTTATGCTTGCAATTGGTGCTGATAATGAATTGGCTCATACTGGGATTCGTTTATCACTTTCAAGATTTACGACAGATCTTGAGGTTGATTACGCGATCTCGCATTTTAAAGATGCAGTTAGAAGACTAAGAGCAATTTCAAGTTCTTTCGCTTTACAAAAACCAACAGCAGGCGGTGAAGTTAGAGAATGTGAACTTCACCACCATTAATTATAAAAGCACTGAAGTTTGAGATTGAAAATCTCAAAATAATAAAAAATTAAAAAATTTAGTTAAAAAGGAATATAAAATGGCTAAGGCTGATATGTTAAACGAGTCTCTTTGGGACGCGTATTCAAATAAAGTAACAACATTAATGAATAATCCACAACATCAAGGTGAATTATTTGAAGGTGAAGTAGAAGAACGTGGTCATAAACTTATTGTTGCTGACTTTGGTGCTGAATCTTGTGGTGATGCAGTACGTTTGTATTGGGAAATTGATCCAGAAAGTGATAAGATTGTAGACTCTAAGTTTAAATCTTTTGGTTGTGGTACTGC
>JGI11705J14877_10001485_pt1 | contig 13407 bp, 20 predicted proteins | sample Etolaghawater15m_FD_14877 | JGI IMG/M metagenome (IMG submission 14877) | reverse complement strand
ACTCCTATCAATCATCAAATTACAGAGTAATTATATCAAGACTGATAGGAGTTGACAAGCGTTTTCGCATTTTATTTCTGAATAGTCTACATTCACCAAACTTATTATGGGAAGTATTTGTTGAGAGTCTCTAACTTCTCATCCGCTTCTGCAAGGTTAGCGAGTTCGCTCTCGATACTTTCCATAATGTCTGGATGTTCTCCAATACCCGCTGGGTTGATCAGATAGATCTCGATGTTAGCTTTGTGATAGTTGATCTTTCCTTCTAGATGTTCCCGCATCGCGGACAGCAGAATCGTTCTTACTGGTGATGTCATTTTTTGTTCTCCTTTGAAACCATTGTCTGACATAATATTTTCTAAACACTGCAAAAACAAAAAAAATTGCGGTCATTGCAATTGAGATCTGTCCAGCAGACCACTCCCACGCCAACATCGGTGTGAGAAATATAAAGTTTAACAAAAGATTGATAGGTGTGGCAAGCGCCGTATCAAATATTGCTTCCTTCAGAGCCGGTTTGTCTTTCATTATGAATCCTATCGTGTTCATAGAGTGCAAGGAATCCGTAGTGAATAATCTTCAGGATATCCTTGCGGTGTTCTGAGGGCGAACCCTTTTTGCCGTAACGGTCGTTGTATTTATCGACGTTACCTAGAAAGAAACCTAGACCGTGACCACGATCGATGATTACTTCAGCCGACTGAAAACCACCGTGTCCATAGTGACCAGAGTATGTGCTATCAACGTAGTCACGAAACTCATTGATTAACTCGTTTTCACGAAACTTATAATTTACAGGTTCTTTTATAGTGAAAACAAAATCCTCACCAAAACTTGCTTTCATATTAAGTGCGAGGGGATCTAATGGTTCTAGTTCAATTGTGTTTACAGTTAGTGGTGTATCAAACATTTCAAGTTGTGACATAATATAGATTTTCCTTAATTAACTTTACGAGTTTCCCCGTCAACTGTGACAAAAAAGTCTGCATCTTCCGTGATCTCAAGTGAGTCAGCACGAAAACAATGCAGAAGAGTTTCGATTATATTGTGGTAACCTTCGTTCTTACCAAAGTATTTACCTGCGTGAAATGATGCAAACATTAGACCGGTTGCGATGATTGTGTGTAAAGTTGCGTCCATAACTTTCTCCTATGAAAACTGAATCTTTTTCAGGTTTTCTCCAGCTCGAGAATTGTCGAACGGGATACTCATCTCGTCGTCTTCCTTCATCAGATTTTGTTGAGACTGATCAACATCGAACAATCTCATCTTCGATCTGTCGATACCCAAGACGAACCTTTTGTTGTGGTTCGGATCGTTGTATCGATTCTTCAACTGTTTCACCATGATCTGACCTAGATTTTCTAGTTCATCATTGGACACCAACGCAAACATGAGATCCGCAGTGGCGGGCAATCCAAACGACTCTGAGGTGTCTTCAAGGCCTGGATCTGAGTTCGCAAATCCAGATCGAGTTGTCTGCGTTGCCGAGACGATCGGTAGATCAAACTCAACAGCGAGACCACGAAGTTCCTCAGCGATTGCCTTGATATATGTGTATGAGTTGATCGATCCACCCATACCCTTCATTCGTGAAGACGCACATATATTTAGGTAATCAACAAAGATTATATCAGGAATAAACTTCTTTTTCAAGCGTAATTCTTCAAGTAGTGCACGGAAGTGATTGGTGTGTGCTTGTCCTGTGGGATACTCTTTGATGATCAGTGTACCTTCTGTCTTTTCTCCGATCTCACGGACGCGATCACGGAACATGTTTTGAGAAAGATTCTGAATCTGGTCGATGGGGCAGTTCAGGAGATTCGCATCGATACGTTCTGCGATTCGTTCTTCGGACATTTCCATTGTGATATAAAGTACGTGTCGCCCCTGAGACAATGCGTTGCCGGCCATATGGCACATGAATAAAGACTTACCGACCCCAGTACCAGCGAGAGCAATATTAAGAGTTTTATTAGGAAGACCTCCCTTAGTGATGGAGTTAAAATATTCCAGATCAAATGGTATGCGATCTTCAGTACGATGATAAAAATCATAACGTTCATCAACGTTTGCAACATAGTCGTGTCCGATGTTAGTATCAAAAGAAACTGCAAGTGCCTTCTGTAGAATATCAGGCAAAGAGTTCTTAGTTAGGGTTTGGTGTTTGCCATCAATTACGGATATGGACTCCATGATCGCAAGGAATATCGCACGGTCTTGGCACCACTTCTCTGTGGTATCGAGTAACCATCGTTGATCTTCCTCTTTCTTGGCAAACAGGGTTGGAAGGATTTCAAGAGTCTCGTTGTAGCTGGACTCGTTGATATCTTCAGACTCATCAATCTGAAGACGAAGGGCGTCCTCAGTCGGAAGGCGATTGTACTTCCCGACATAAGAAATAATTTCATTGAATAGTAATTTGTGAACGCCTTCGAAGTATTGTTTTTTGAGAAAGGGGCCAACTTTACGCATGTACGTATCGTTGGTGAGTAAATTATTCAGTATCAGTTGTTCTTTCATTCTCTACTAGTTGTCCATTAGCAATTGCATTTTCAAGGACTGATTCAAGGATGTCACCCACGAAGATTTGTAGTTCTTCGTTGTCTTCAGTCAAATCAGAGTCAGGTGAATATATTACCACAAAATTAAAGCGAAGACAACCCTCTGAGTCGTCAAATCTAATATTACCAAAACGAACTACNGTNTCNNTAAATGGACCACGTAGGATGCGAACATCCCACGCTTGTTCATTATCAACGTCTTCGGAAGGTGTCAACTCATAGTCAATATCTTCACTCGCTTTCTGAAACATTACTCTTCAGCCTCAATATCCAGACTTAGATTAGAGTTACCGACGATGGAATACATTTGACTGACAAAATCACGGAAGTTTTCTTGTTCGAGAAGGGGTGTCCAGAACTCTTCCGTCAGAGTATCTTTGTGTCTCACTTTTGACCCAATCTCTTCTCCAGTAGTTGTGTCAACCAGTTGATACCAACCATTAGAAGGTTTAGTGACAAACCCACCAGCAAGAGCAACATCCAACAAACCGCTGTAACGCTCAATACCACCATCCCAAGAAACTGAGATAGGAATCTTCGACTTTTCTTTAACCATTCGTGATTTCTCAACGTTGATAATGAAATCATATCCGGTTACCTCCGTACCAGTTTTATTCTGTCGGCGACCAAGAATCCAGATGTTATCCGCAGAGTAGTAGATACCCGTACCACCACCGACAATGTCCTTCGGGAACAACCCGATCTCTTTGTAGGTGTGGTTGATCGCCAGTAACGGAATGTTCTTCATGGTCAGATACGGCGTTGACATTCGGAACAGACCCTTCAGTGCTTTTGCACGAGACATGTCTGCGACAGATTTTTCGTTGATTGCATCTTCGAGTTCTTTCTTAGATGCAAGGTTACCAATCGAGTCAATCACGATAATGACCTTGTCATCGGGTGAGATCTCTTCGAGTTGGTTGATTAGGTCAAACTTCAGTTCTTCGACATTGGTGATCGGAGTGTGAAGTACACGACTCGCATCAATACCAAAGTTCTGGAAGTATGACTGTGGTGATCCAAACTCAGAATCATAGAACAACATGATTGCTTCGGGATCAGAATCCAAAAAAGCAGAGGCCATCTTCAAGGCAAAAGATGTCTTGAAGTGTTTTGATGGCCCTGCAAGTACGGTCAGACCTGAAGCGAGACCGCCATCTAACCTACCAGAAAGAGCGACGTTCATCATCGGAACGTCGATCCTTGTTACTTCCTTTTCTGCAAAGAACTCAGATTGATCGAGTACCGCAGTACCGACAACCTTTGAGTTCTTCTTGAGTTTCGCCATTAGCGACATATTAGTCTCCTAGACAGGATTCAATCAATGATAATGTATCAGTACCACCAGTAAAGATTCTTGCGTCGTAACACAAACCACTGCTGACATGAGAAGGCACGTTACTCACACCCAAAGTAGAACGAACAATTCGTGATACTACCATAGGATTAGCGTTCTTCATATCCATTACAGCTTCATGAAGTTCATCAAAGAACTTCTGTTGAACCAAACGATAACCTGTGGTGGCAAGTTTCACATAAACCGCTTCCGCAAATGATGTGACCTTTAACTCTTCTGCGGAAAACCATGTTGCGTTCTGGATGATTTCCATGTGCGCTTTAATCACTTCAGGACTACCACCCAAGATTTGAATAGGTGGTGTGATATGATCAGATAGATTCGCGGAATCTGTCAGATCCGGCATGTAAACGATTTTATTGTCTACAACCTGTTTCGTCAAAGACATCATGAGTCTTTCAAAGGTGTCAACATTGATTGATGATCTTATACAAACACCCGATCCACACCCACGAAGAATTCTCTGCAACGATCCAATCAAAACCGAATCGTCTTGCGTGTCATTCTTCTTGACAGTAATCGGATCACACCAAAATACAATGGCAGGTTTCTCTTCAATCAAGGCATCAATGTCTTCTGGTTCTGAGGTCCATGTTGTAACCTCTACCCCACGTGGTGCATTAAATGCACGAACAGTGCCAGCTGTGAGTGGATCGTCTTCTAATCCAATAACAGCAATTTTCAGCGGTCCCCTCTCTTCAGGAACTTGATTCTGCTCGACGACTTCTGCGTCAACTACTTCTTCAGTCATAATAACTCCTAGTTATTTCTATATGCATATTCTACAGCTCGATCCGCTTCAACTTCAAGTGGACGATTAGTATACCAGTTGCCGGTGTCATTGTCAAGCTGTTTACACAACTCAGCAATCTCTCTTGCGGTGATTGGGTACCCTTTCTTGATTGCACTACCAGCGATTGCAACCATGATTGAAAACATCTTGTGGTACCATCCCGTTTCCGAAATAGTTCTGTACTCCATTGCCAGACGTTTCGGAAAAAATGGACAGTCGTGATAACTTGTCCACCTAAAGTCAGTGTTGTTCATCGAGTTCTTTCGATGTTCGACCACCGTCCGTTGTACATCTTCCGGTAGTCTATCTAGGAAAGTTTTACCAACCTTTTCTTTGTATGGGTGTTTCAGAATAAGATAATCGACATCAATAGGACGGCCTGAATTACGGAATATAAAATTATGAGCACCATCGTATTTTGCAGCGACATAGTACATTCTGCTAAGGTCTTTAGTTTGCGCGTCTCCGATGTCACCGACTTCAGTATTGAGTGCGTACCAGAACTTGGCGATGAGATCTTTATGTACAGTCTCCATAAGGTTGAATACAAGTCTGAACTTCGGTCGATCCACGGTAGAAGACGCTGTACTATAACAAACGAAATCCCAATGACCAAAACGCTCAATGAGAGTTTCCCGTAATCCATCGGCATCGATGTCAATATCGTCCACATCGATAGCGGCCCACTTTCCCCACAACTTAACATTCTTATTGCTCCGTGTTGTTCCGTCTTCATACACTGCCGGACTGATCAAAGGCGCTGTCGCCTTGGTGTCCGGCTTTTCTGATAACATGAACAACAAACCCACAAATTCATCCCATGTCTCAAACGACATGGTCTTGTGTGTTTTATTGTCATAACGATTTCTGAATAATGTTAGAGAGTACATAGTCCCATCTGGTTGACGCGATACTTACCTTTCCACGTCTGTTCATAATAAAATTCTTTCACTAATTTATATTTTTGTGCTTGTACTGCTCGTCTAACTTGTCGTTGATCCCAGTTGTCAACCAATACTACAGGTATATTCAAATCTTGACACAAAATTGCATCTCTAGCCGCAGCTTCCTTTGAGTGGTAACCGTCAATCAAAGCATAGTCAAAATAATTTGGATAATCTCTTACCAAAGAATCTTTGAGGTTTTGTGTTCTGCCCTCTATGTGTTTGAATCGTTTCCCATACACTTCCTGCATTTTTTCTATCTGACCTTTCCTCACCTCTGGATCGGGACGTTCCTTGACAAGAGTTGGTTCTGCTAAGGGACCGATAGTAACAATACTTGCGTCTTTAAAAATTTCTAGTTGATATGTGGTAGAATGACCCCAACAAAATCCAATCTCAAATGCTCGCTTGGGTTTATAATGTTCTTGCACATATTTGAATGCCTCAAAGAGATCGTCTTGGGGCGGCATAAAACCCCATCCCTCCGTTGGCCATATTAAATGATCTAGGTTCATACAAAAAAGTCCTCAAGGTTGACTCGTGGTTCTGCGTTCCATCCAACCGCATCAAGGATCGGTGTCAATGGATCAATAAAAGTCTTATCAAACATCATACCATAATTTATCTTAGAATGCAAGTTCAGTTCCTTGGGTAGACCCATCGGGAACGAGATGATGTTTTCTCGAATCGAGTTCGGAACTTTCAAGTAGATGAACTTGATCTTCTCCCCATCCTGAATCAACTCATAACGATCTTGCAGATCATGTTTCTTGATATGATGATTGTACAACAACGCACCCCGAACATGAATCGGCGTTGACTTCTTATATATCGTCTCACGATCTGTCCACTTTGTCAGATCTGTGATACCACGCGGGAAGGCAATCTGTTCTGGACTGAGTGTCTTGAACTCTTCACGCCACTTGCGAATGAACTCTTGCGTGTCTGCCTCTGTGCCCTCAATGATCACACGGAAGATCTCTTGAAACTTGTCTCGCACAACTTGCGGAGTCGAACTCTTGATGGCCTCGATACCCATCATCTTCAGTTTGGGTGTGGTGTAGGCAATCTTCTCGATGTCCCAACAGTTCAGGATGTATCGTTTCTTCGCCATCCAGATACCACGGTCTGCGATCACCTCTCGTTTCATTACCATGCGGTTTTCATAGGCGTTAGTGTCTTGTGCGAGTTTGTCGTATGCCTTGGCGATAACCTTCTCGAAGTGTTCGTCACAGATCTTGTCTAGAAACTTCACAGGATCTTTCGGGTTGAACTTTTCGACCAAGGGTGCCATGTTGATATAGACTGAATCTGTGTCGATCGCAACCACATAGTCATTATCCGTATTGAGAAGAATATTCATCTCATCGTTCACGGCCTTCTCTGCGGTCTTGATCGCACGTTGTCCGGACAGAGTCACACCCTCGGCGATACGATGATCAAAGTAACGGAACCACTTGTTCGCGAGTGCACCATAGAGAGAGTTCATCAAGATCTTGATACCCATCTGCTGGTTGTCAAGGTTCGCAATCCGGTTCTCTAGTTTACGAGATGGATTTTTCTCGTACTCTTGTTTCGCCTCGATCATTTCTTTCTTGATCTTGGTTCGGTTACTAGAAAACTTTTTGATCACCTTGGGCATGATACCCTCGAAGTCTGTACGATAACACGTACCGTTCGCAGTCGAGGCGCCAGTCTGATTGCGTAGATCCATCGTTTCGGGTGACATATTGTACTGCACAATGATGTTGGGATACAGGGAGTTAAGGTCAAACGATACAACCCAGTCGTGTGCACCCACCTGTGGATCTTTCACATAACCACCCACGATCTTACCTGCATCATGATCGATGCCTGGCTTTGGGGGGATCACAATGTTCTGTTGCAACAATTCGTTGTAGATGATGGTGTCCCAGATCGCGGTGGTTCCCAGTGCATCAACCAGATTGGTCTTCGCACCATAGGACATGGTCATCACCAGTGAGATGATACCAATCTTTTCCTCTAGTGCCTCAACCAAGGCAACGTCCTTGACGTTGTAGTCGATGAACTTTTGGTAATCTTCTTTGTAGAGATTGTGCAGTGAACCATACTCTTCGTATGACAGTTTGCGTTCACCCAACACGACGTGCGCGATGTTGTCGAGTTTGTACGATTCTTGTTGTCCGTAGGTGTTAAGAGTAAACTTTTTGAAAAGATCAAGGTAATCGAGTTGTGTGATACCTTCCAACTCCCAAGCGGTCTGTTCCCTGCCACCCAGCGTAGGAACGGTCCTGGCACGCGCCAGTTTCCACGGAGAGAGACGTTTATAACTTTCACTACCCATTAGACCCTGTATTCTGTGCACAAGGTAAGTCATATCAAATAGTTTGGAGTTCCACCCTGTAACGATATCAGGTGTGTTACCTTCCCACCAGCCGAGGAATGAGTTCAACAGAGAGATCTCATCTGCGACTTTGAAGTAGGTGACATTCTCAGGTGCGTCGTAGTCACCCATACCCCAGACAATGTAGTCAGAAGATTTACTGGACTTGACACAGATCGAGATGACCGGATGTTTTGCCTCTTCGGGATCAGGAAATCCTTGGTCAGACGCCACCTCGATATCCATGTACAGAATGTCGACCATGTCGGGGTCAAACTTGACATCATAGGGGAATCGGTTGGACAAGAACTGCGAGACATAGTTGGTGTTACCATGCACCGTGAAGTTCGGAATGTTCTTGTACTGTGAGACGAAGTCACGCGCCTCACTCATCGAACCCATCTCGATAGGCTCTACCGGCACACCATACAGTGACTTGTACTTACCAGATGCCTTAGAAGACTCGACGAAGAGTGTGGGAGAAAACGGGATACGTTCTTCGACACGTTTGCCGTTCTCGTACCCGCGATATAGTATGTTGTTGCCGAATCGGCTGACGTTTGTATAGAATTTCATATGTACCCATTATATAGAAAAAAGATGTGTCAGTCAAGCTTTATCCACTCATAATCTGGATGGACATCTCTGTCGTACTTTCTTTTTCCGGTATCGGTGACTGTTCCTCCGTACTTCTCATCAATGATTTGAATGATGGGAGAATCCCATTGTTTGACAGGACTTCGATAGGCAGAACTCACATCCGTATTCATTCCTGTCTTATTTGCCCATTCGGGATTTATATAACGATTTGATGGCCAGTAAGTATTATTATGTTTATTACCGACCTCTTTACAATACTCGTCAGTGACCGTATGTAATAACATCATCGGTCCTCGTTTGTAATTATTTTCGAAACGATCACAGAACTTTTTTGCGATAGGTGGTATGGTTGTCCAGAACTCATTTGCCATACCTAACTGCAAGGAAGATCTTTTAGTCTTCCATTTAGACATGATCATACGAAAGAATTCTTCACCCTCTGGACGGAGATATGCGTCATGTTCCATCATCCACAAACGTTCGCCATTCGCAATACGTTTTGCATGTCGATAATGAGTATGAAATGCAGCTAGTTCTTGTGGAGAGCGATCAGAGAGATTGTTATTGACATTAGGTAACAAAGTATCGGGTGTAATACATTGAACAACAGTGACTTCAAATATGTCAGAAACTCTTTGAAAAGATTCCAGTGCAACATTCATATATCTTACTGCAAGTGGATTACCAAAATCCACGTTCATAATACCTCTCGCCTTTGTCATTATCTACTCCTGTTCAGTTGGTGGTGCTTCAAACGCTCGGTTCAGTCTTTCCCATTGTCCAGAGTATTTAGACAAAGTCACTTCCCCATCTTTATTCACATGACACCAGATTGGTGGGCGGAACCCAACCTTGAACTCCCAATGATCGGTTTGAAGTAAAGACTCTGCGACGACGTTGCCTTTCTTGTCTCGCATTGCTCCTGCGCCACCAATTAATTTAACGTCTTGGCTACCGTAGGGGTTCCAGACTTCATTCATTAATAAAATACATTCTNCTAACATAATACTAAAAAAGAGGGCTATTCGCCCTCTTTCTCATCCCTCTTTTCTTCGGTCTGTTTCGTTTCAACGTAGTACCACCGATTGGTGATTGCGTTGTACTTATGAGAAAGGGAAAGATGTTCTAACATGATCCTGAAGGGACGTGCAGTCACCTTTACCTCTTCCATTTTTTCACTAGCAGTTGCGATTGAAGAGAGAAAACACAGTACAACAAATGCGTATTTTCTCATCCGGTTCCTCCGAATTATTTNTTNATTTCAATAAGACGGGGACGCTTCTCNTTTGGCAGTTCNACTCTCAAATCAATGACCAGNAAACCATCCTTGAAGATAGCTCCATCGACAACAACGTGTTCTGACAATCTAAAGGTTCGTCGGAACTTCTTTTGAGAGATTCCTTTGTGTAGGTACTCACGCGGTTCTTGTTTGACAATTTCCGCAGAGACTACCAGAAGGCCATCTCTAACTTCCACTTCCAGATTTTCTTCGTCGTATCCAGCCAGTGCAAGTTCTACTGAGAAGTGTTCTTCACTGTGTTTGACCACATTGTGAGGGGGGTAGAGTTTGTTGTCTGTCATATCCGACAGTCTTTCAATCTCATTCCAAACATGATCAAAACCAATGAAATGTGAACGTGGGAACGTAAATGCTTTAGTTACCATAACGGTTTCTCCTTTTCTTAAAGCGAGGTGTTGTTAGTGAGACCCACCCTATGTGGCATCTCGACTTTATTTATAACATATTCTCATGGTAAATTCAAGCCCTATGACATTTTTACATGATGACATTTTTGTTACAGTTTCTTGTATAAATAATTACACGTTGTGAAACGTAAGGAGAAACTACACATGACTAAAACTATCCTCGTCGTGATGACGATGCTTTTATCCGCCAGTGCCTATGCACAGGATAACCACCTCGATAAAGTGCAGTTACAAACTGCCTCACACAAATGGGAAATCGACGTTAAATGTCAGACAGACCTTCAACCTAACGAAAGAGTTAAGGTGAAGACCCATCCTACACAAATCCGTTTAGACGGACGCATCACGATTGAACAAAAAAAGAAAAGGCAATCCTGCCGAGTACGTCAATTAGTCGCCAAGCTCAACTAGGTCGGCTAAAACCTTGTGGGGGGCGGTCTCACCGTAGGGATCGTCCTCTGCATTATCCCGCAATCCTGGCTCAACCCAAGTCTTTTCAATAACACCATTGTCGGCGTAGACGGCATAACGCCATGACCGTTGACCAAATCCAAGATTGTCCTTGTCGACCAGCATACCCATCTGGCGAGTGAACTGAGCAGAACCGTCCGGTAGAACCTTGACGTTTTCCAGACCTTGATCTTTTGCCCATGCATTCATAACAAACGCATCGTTGACAGACATACAGTAGATCTCATCGATACCGATCGCCTTGAACTGAGGATACAGTTTCTCAAAGTCGGGCAATTGGTAGGTAGAACACGTAGGCGTAAATGCGCCTGGCAGTGAGAAGATTATTGTCTTTTTGTTTCCAAAAAGAACATCTGAGTTTACTTCTTCCCAACGATACGGGTTGGGACTGTCAATAGATTCATCACGAACTCTCATTCTGAAAGTCACGTTTGGTAATTGGTTGATCATATTATTCCTCAAATTAAAATTTAGTGTAACAGTACTATCACACTTCAGCTAAAGTTTTTTTATAAACTACAGAGTTTTCTAACTGGCCGTACTTATCGTAAGTATAAACAGTTTCCTGTTGAACATTATTCTGAATTCTTACAGTAGCCTTTATCACTCTGGTATCATACTCTATTTTATTAAAGTATTCGGTCGGGAAAGTGGGTCTTACAGCGGTAACCGGTGGAATTGCGTCACTCATTATCTTGTTCCTATGTTGTACTTAGGACAAAGTTCCCATTCATCTTTTTCTCTAAATCCTATGATTTTGATCTGTCTCAACGGCGCACATTCTTTAGCCTGACTAGGTTCGACAATCTGAACCAGACCCCAGTCTGCTAAAAGTGTCGCAATAGAGTTTCTACGTTGAATATCAGATACCTCAAGGTTAGATTTCTTACCATCTAATAAGAACAACTCTTTGAAGTGTACGATAAAGTATCTACCTTGTTTATGCAGAATATGACAAGACTGATAGAGTTTCTTTTCGCGACGTGACGCGACACCTATTCTAGTCAAAGTCTCTCGTACTTTCAAAAAGTCGTCGGGTTCATTCAATACAATTTCTAACATGTCGTCTGGCGACCACGGACTATTTTCTTCCACCTTTATACATCCTCGATTTTATTATTTCAATTTGTTCTTGGGAAAGTAGGGGTAGGATGGACTTTGCCTTTTCATTGCTATATCCATAATATTCTTTTACCACTTCCAAGTTTTCAATATTTTCAGGTTTTCCCCATTTAGAAAACCTTTTTCTCTTTCTTACAATATTTAGTAAAAAATCATATTGAAGTTTTTTATCGAGATCATAGTATTGATTCATGGCGTTAGCCACCTGAACCGTATCGGGAAAGTATGATAGTTGGTGATTTGCCATGTAAGGATCGTATGACTTTTCTGTGTCACTATCTACAATTAGATTTTCTTTCGAATAATTAATTGAGTTTACAAAGTCAAAGGGATTCATCACACAAATTCCACGTTAGCCATAATTTCAGTCATACATGCAACTACATTCAGTTCACGATCCGCAACAAACGCATCCTTGTACTGATAATCCGCAAGAATTAAAACCAACTGCGGGATCGATTGTTGTTGCACTCTCTCGAACATTGTGTCATATAATGTTCTGAAAATAACAGAGGAATCCACATCCATATTGTTAACAACCCACGACCGCATTGTCTTAAAATTCTTTTCTTTCAATGCAGTGAATAGTTTATCATAACTCGTGTCAGTTTTCGCAAGTCGTTGAATATCCAGTTCGCCTTTAGTTGACGCACGTTGAAGTTCATTGAGTACACGTCGCCAGTCAGGCGCATGTTTCATGATCAGTTCGGCAAGATCTTTTGTCTGACCGGAGAAGCCAATCCCTTCATTCTGTAGGATTTCAATTGTGCGTTGATAGAACAAACCGCAAAGTTTTGCCATATCTTTCTTGGTGGTATTGAACTCGTAAACACCACATCGACTGTGTAGGGGTTCGATAATACGATTCTTGAAGTTACAGGTTAGAATGAACCGACAGTTGTCAGAGAACTCTTCGATGAATCCTCGCAATGCTGGTTGTGTAGATCGTGCATTGAGATAATCTGCCTCGTCGAGAATGACGACCTTGTATCCACCAGATAAAGAGATACTAGAGGCAAACCTACGAACCTTATCCCGAATAAGGTCAATACCACTATCCTCAGAACCATTGATCAAGATATAATCTAGATCAAGTTCGTTGCAGATAGCTTTGGCAACGGTGGTCTTACCCAGACCCGCAGTGCCAGTAAATAACATGTTGGGTACTTCGCCTGTAGCGACAATGTCAGAAAACGTCTTTTTTAGATCTGTGGGGAGAATACAATCTTGAACTGTTTGTGGACGATACTTTTCGCACCAAAGAAAATCTTTCATAATAATAATCCATAATAAAAAAGAAGGGGACAGTGTCCCCATTATATCATTTTAAACTTTGAACGTCAATGATTTCAGAAATCATCGAAGCTTTTGTTTTTCGACGATCTAGTTCTACGTTAAGATTGTCTCTAGCCCATTGTTCGATTTGGGCTTTCGTCATCTTTTTAAGATTGACTGTTGGTTCTGGTTCAGGTTCTGGCTCAGGT
>JGI11705J14877_10001482_pt1 | contig 13421 bp, 12 predicted proteins | sample Etolaghawater15m_FD_14877 | JGI IMG/M metagenome (IMG submission 14877) | reverse complement strand
GTTTGTTGACAAAAACATACCTCACGTTTGCCCTCGGCGGGCCCCAGACAACAAAACAAAACCAGCGAACTCTGTTGGGCGCTGCTTTCTGAGTAGGCTCTAATTGCCTCTTTAACTTAATTGCCTCTCTAATTTCAATTGTGTTTGCCTTTCCTTGTTTACTGGCTCAATTCTAGCCATACCTTGACAACTTGTTTTTGCCGTTGCAGTAAGCGGATAGGCTAGCCATTGCCAATTTAATAGCCTGCGAACACTCAGTTCTGGGCCAACCAAGCAGCGGGTCTATCGTTTATTTGGTCTGGCGCATTTTTGCGTGGCGGACTTGGAGGGCTTCTTCCTGGTCGCTGGTTTCGAGGCTTTCGCCGATATGTTTCACGACCTCGGCGATTTCGGGCAGCACGACGTTTTCCAGCGCGCGGGCGCGGCGTTCGGTGTTGATGTATTCGTCAATCAAGCGGTGGATGTTGGTGTTGATGGCGGCCCGGGCGACATCCGTACTGATGAGATCGCGAAACGCCTTGGCGCAGTCTGTGGCTTCTTGACTGGGATAGACGGGCTGGGGCGGGCCTTGGCGCAGGTCAGACGAGGTTAAATGACAGCTTGCTTCAATCAGGGAGAAGCCGATGAATTTGCGTTGATCGCGTTCGACGACCAAGTCATCTGCAAACGGGGGCGGGTATAGGGACAGCTCTTCCAACCCATGGCGCATTGACGCCGCGACCAATTGGGTGAGCGCTTGCTTGTGGGCCAATTGACGCGGTTCGTTGAGGGCTTTGTAGGCTTGCAACTGACGCAACAGTTCTTGGGCCAACAGCATGCGTTTTTCGTCCAGGAACTCGTAGCCTTCCTGGATCAATTGCTGTTCATCGCGTAAGGCCAGCTGACTGGCGCGGGTGGGGGTGACTTCACGTCCTTGCAGGCGCATCGGCGTCTCCTTTGGCTCGGTGAGCCTTGGAACGACTGCTTCTGACATTGCGGGCCATCTGCTCATCGCTGATGCGGGTCAGTTCACTGGTGGGTAAGAGGCTCAGCAGGGTCCAGCCAATGTCCATGCTTTCTTCAAGGGTGCGGGGTTCAGACTGATGCACCAAATCCTGCTCAAACCGATCGCCGAATTCAAGATAGCTCTGATCGACGGCCGATAGACTGGATCGCCCAATCACACTGGCCAGCACCCGCACCCGCGTGGCGCGGGCATAGGCGGCGAACAATTGGTTGGACAAGGCCGGGTGGTCGGGGGAGGTGAAGCCCTCGCCAATACCCGCGTTCATCAGGCGCGAGAGGCTGGGCAGAACGTTGATCGGCGGGTTGACGCCCTTATGGAACAATTCACGATCCAGAACGATTTGCCCTTCGGTGATGTATCCGGTGAGATCGGGAATAGGATGACCGATATCATCGCCGGGCATGGTCAAAATCGGCAACTGGGTGATCGTTCCGGGCATCCCATGCAGCGCACCGGCGCGTTCGAAAATCGTTGCCAGATCAGAATACATATATCCGGGATAGCCTTTGCGGCTGGGAATTTCGCCGTGACTTGAGGACACCTCGCGCAGGGCCTCGCAGTAGTTGGTCATGTCGGTCATGATCACCAAAACATGCCGCCCCTCGACGTAGGCCAGGTGTTCGGCCGCCGTCAGGGCATAGCGCGGTGTCAGCAGCCGTTGCGGGCTGGGTTTGTCGGCAAGGTTGAGAAAGATGACGGTGTGTTGCAAGGCGCCACTGTCTTCCATGGCGGAGCGAAACCGTTCTGCCGTGTCATGGGGAATGCCGATGCCGACAAACACGATGGCGAAGTCGCCCGTGTCGCTGCCGCGCAGGCGCGCGCGGAGGGCGATTTCAACGGCGATTTGATCGTGTGGCAAGCCGCCACCGGAAAACAGCGGTAATTTTTGCCCCCGCACCAAACTGTTCATCAAATCGATGGTGGAAATGCCGGTTTCGATGAAGTCCACCGGCGTGTCGCGAAAGGCCGGATTGATGGAGCGGCCATCAATGCGCACCCGTTGGGTTGCGGCCACCGGCGGGCCCCCGTCTATGGGGCGGCCCACACCATCGAAGACCCGTCCCAACAACCCCGGCCCCACAGACATGGTTTGGGGTTCGGCCAAGAACCGCACTCGAGTTTTGTTCAGCCCCAATCCGGTGGTGGATTCCAGGACTTCAATGCCGATGGTCTCTTCACTGAGCATCGCCACCCGGCCAAGCCGTGCGACACCGTCTTCGCCGATCACTTCAACAGCTTCGTTGAGGCCAACATTGACGTTGTGTTTGAGAAACATCAACGGGCCTTCTATGGAGGTGGCTGTGCCGGTGGCCGTCAGATCAACGCGCATCTTCATCCTCCGTTTCGCTTTTTTCAAGCCGGTCTTCATTTGCGATGTGGGCGAAGTCTTCATCGATGGCGCGCCACAAAGTCGGATAGGTCTCAAGACGGTCTTCGCCAAAATCTTCGCCCATGCGCTGTAACGCGCGGCGCGTCGGCAGATCTGAGATCATTTGCGGTTTGATGCCGCTTTGCTGGCTTTGTTCGGCGCGCTCAATGAAGTGCATGATCAGTCGGATCATGCTGGTTTGGCGTTCCGGGGAGCAATAGCGATCCACCAAAGACGTCGCCAACTGGCGCAACAGACCTTCATTGATCAACTCGACATACAACAAAATCATTTGCTGTTCGGCGGGGAGCGAATCCTTGCCGACGATGCGCGCCAACCGTTCGATGCGGGCACCCTCATTCAGCAAGGCAAGAATACGCTGGCGGCTCTGCGCCCAGTCGGGGTTGTTGCCTTTGGTCCGCCACCACGTGGCTAGGTGTGGGGCGTCTTCGGAATACGATTGCAACGGATCGATGGCGGGATAGAAGCGGGCCTGGGCGCGGCCTCGATCCAAGCCCCAAAAACAGCGCACGTAGCGCTTGGAGTGAGTCGTCACAGGCTCGGAAAAATCGCCCGCAGGGGGGCTGATTGTGCCGACCACGGTGAGTGACGCATCGGCGCCGTCCAAGGTGGTGACCCGTCCGGCGCGCTCGTAAAATTCCGCAAGTCGGGAACTGATGTAGGCGGGATATCCGCCTTCGCCCGGCAGCTCACCCAAACGCCCGGACACTTCGCGCAAGGCCTCGGCCCAGCGACTGGTGGAATCGGCCATCAAGGCGACGCTCAGGCCTTGGTCGCGGAAATATTCGGCCACGGTGATGCCGGTGTAGATGCTGGCTTCGCGTGCCGCGACCGGCATGTTTGAGGTGTTGGCGATGATCGCCGTGCGTTCCATTAGCATCCGCCCCGTGCGGGGGTCTTCCAATTGGGCGAATTCTTGAAGAACTTCGGCCATTTCATTGCCGCGTTCGCCGCACCCGACATAAATGATGACATCGGCATTCGACCATTTGGCCAGGGTTTGCTGCAACACGGTTTTTCCGGTGCCAAAACCACCGGGCAACATGGCGCGCCCGCCCAAGGCCAGCGGGAACAGCATGTCAATCACGCGTTGTCCCGTAATCAGCGGGATGCTCAGGGGTTTGCGTTTTTGCACCGGGCGGGCGCGGCGCACCGGCCAGTTTTGGAACATGGTGAGGGGGGCGATGTCGCCGTTCGGCTGCTGGATCGAAACCAGCGTTTCGTCATCGGCGTAGGTGGCGGCCGGGACGATGCTGATGACTTCACCGCTGATGCCATGGGGGACCATGAGACGTTCCGTACGGTTTGCTTCTTCAAGCGTGCCAAACACCTGGCCCGCAGAAACCATGTCACCGACTTTAACCAAGGGGGCAAAGGGATAGCGCTGAACTTGGCGCTCAAAACCGCCGGGACGGACAAAACTTTCGGCGCCGACACCGTTCAAGGGGCGCAACAAACCGTCAAAAATGGACCCCAATATGCCCGGCCCCAAGGGCACAGACAAAGGGGTTCCCGTGCCTTCGATGCTATCGCCCGGACGCAACCCGGTTGTGTCTTCGTAAACCTGTGCGACGATTTCATCTTCTGAGACACGAATAACTTCCCCCAAAATGTGGTTGGGGCCAACACGGATGGCTTCATGAACGTGAAATTCATCCGTTGACTTCGCGCGTAGAACCGGACCGCCAATCCAATGAATATAGCCTTGGCTCATGATCCGTCCTCCGTAAACAATTCAGCCAGGAGCATTGCCGAGATGTCCTGACGATTGGCCAGCAGGCCATGGGGGCTGGCATCGGCCGTGACGTTGTTGGCCTGGATACGTATCCCGGCCGACAGATCCGCATCCGGGGTCAATGTGGGCTCAGAGCCACTGAAAGCGCGAATTTGATCTAAATAGGCCTCGATTTCAGTCGCTGACCAGTCGAGCGGATGCGTGATGATCCACGGTCCCGGCTGCAAATGTTTGAGGGCATGCTCAAGGGTGCCGTTGAGCCATTCCCGACGGGCCTCTGGGTCCGTCCAGCGGTGGTTCAAGGCGGTGCTGAGATGCTCCCAAACCTGATCTAAAAATTGATTTTCTAAGTCTTTAAAGTTTTGCCGGTTTTCCGTTTCGATCTGGGCACGTTGCTTGGCGATGGCGCGCTGAGCATTGTGGCGCTCTTCGACGATCACCTGGCGGACTTTTCCCCGGGCATCGTGATGAGCGGATCGAATGATCTCGGCGGCCTGGATGGCGGCTTCATCATCGATTTGACGGCACTGTTGGTCTTGGTGTTGGGTGACGATATCCAACAAGGCCTCGACATTTTTATCCACTTGGGGGGGGTGATCTGTCATCCGTCCAATCCAAGAATTGTGTGCACATGGCCTTCCAAATCCGGTGCAGATATCCGGCCACGGATATCATCAATTACCATCACCAGGGGCTCCGGCTGGGTTTGTGCGGCGTTCAAACGTTCTGGTGGTATATGGCGCGCGGCCTCGGCGGTGAGCATCACCACGCTGGCTTGTGAACAAGCGGTTTCGAATGTGGCTTGCATGTCCGATGGGGCAGGGCTGAACACCGCCGCCCCCGCCAAACGATACCCTGCGGCGCTGATTTCATCACCGATGAAGACCAAGGCGGTCATATCATCCCCCTTGATTCAAAATCAAAATGGCGACAATTAAGCCATAGATTGCGATGCCTTCCGCCAGTCCGACGATAATCAGCAAGCGACCCAACAGTTCCGGCTTTTCTGCCAGCGCGCCGACGGCCGCGCTGCCGACCACGGCAACGGCATATCCCGCGCCCAGGGCACCCAAACCAGCCGACAGCGCAGCGCTGATAAAGGCCCAGTTTTGTGTTGCAGAATCGGTCACGGTCATCTCGGGTGCGCCAGCGGCAGCGAACACATCCGGCGCGAACGCGACCAAGCTGAGCGGCACGACCAAAAAGACGCCCAAAATCAGCGACAGGATCAAAAGTAGTTTGTCCTTTTTCATGACGGTTTTCCTTCAAGTTTCAGGGACCATTCTGCCGGAGTCGGCAGCACGCGCAGGGGACGACCTTCGGCGCGCAAAAAACGAATAAAGAATTCAAACAAGATCAAGCGGGTGGTTTGGATACCTGCGACAAGACCTTCTAGGGCGATGATGAATACATTGCCAACAATCATGACAATCCAAAAGCCAATGGGATCCCCCGTTATATCGGCCAACACGACAAGTGCTGACGACAGTCCGGCATGAGCGATGGCAAAGGCCCCAACGCGCACGAACGACAAGGTGTTGATGAGAATTTGGAACAGGCTTTCCACCAATTCACCGAGGGCGACGGGCACCGCCTGAGCGAAATCCAGCGCCCCAAAAGAAGCCCTTTTTTGCACGGATACCATGGCGGTTCCGGCCAAGAACCAAAATCCCCCCAAGGCCATCAAAGCCTGCCCCCAGGGGCTTGCAAAGCTCAGCAGCACGCCAACATACAAGGCACCCAATCCCGCTCGTGTTGCCCACCATGTGCGTCCCAGACCTTGCCAGTGTGCGCCCGCGCCAGACAGTGCCAGGCCCGTCAGCAAGATCGCCACGCCCGCGCCCAGCGCAATGGAGAGAATGGGAACCGGATTGACCAAGGGGTGCAGCCACAAAGCACCGATGATGTCTTCGCGGGCAAAGACGCTGCCAAAGGCAAAGCCAAACACCATCGCCATCAACCCGCCGGGAACCAATATGGCGGCGCTGGGCCACGTGCGGCGCAATGCCAATCCGGCCACCACCAACACCAAACCCTGTCCGACATCGCCAAACATAAAGCCAAACAGCAACGGCGCGATCAGAGCGACCAGCGGGCTGGGGTCGGCTTCCCCCTGGGAAGGCATGCCCAGCAGACGGACAAAGGCTTCAAAGGGCTGTGCCCAAGGCGGATTGTTGAACAACAATGGCGGATTGCTCCCCTTGGGGGCAGCGCTCACCGACAATGCAGCGGTGGATTTATTCATCGCCAGAATGTGTCTTAAATCTTCTTCAGAGCAGCCCGTCCAGCCCGTGATTCGGGTGAAATATCGAGTGTTTACGGTGTTGCTCACTTGACCGACCAGCCAGCGCAAGTGATCAGCATGGGCGCGCACCAACGACAAATGATACCGTGCGGATAACTTGGATATCAGCTTGGTTTCTTGTGCTTGGCGTTGACGTTGGTCTTGGATATAGGCGTCGATGGTGCCCAGCAAGTCGGTATTGGCGTGGGCTACAAGAGCCCTCATGCGGTTGCTGGCGATGGCATCGCGGATCGCCGACATGTCAATGTGGCGCGCTTTCAAGTTGCTCAAGTCTGCCGCCCACTTATCGATAGACGCCTTTTCCCCGATGGCCAACAGATACAGCCCGGACGATGTTTGATAGGTGCGCAGCGAAAGGCCTTCGGGAATGGATTGAGGGGGGGCGCCATGCTCAAGCAGGTGAATGGAGACTTCGAACCAGACACTGTGTTTTTCCGATAACAGACTTACCGGGAAGTCGGCCCCCGCCGCCGCCGCCAGTTCGCGCAGATGTTTCAGATTGGCTTCCTGGCGAACGGCACATTGCAAAGTACCGATGTGGGGCACGGCGGCCCGCGCCCATTGTCGGCACTGTGCCAACGATGCGCTCAAGATGTGATGGGCCGAACTGGTCGAAAGCGTGGCTTCATAATCGGCAGCGGGCCAGTGGGCTTGATAGCGGCGTTCCAATTCACGGTATGCATTTAAGTCATCGCGCAAGGTGGATACATCAACCGCGTGATGAGACGGATCTGTCGAGCCTTCCAATTCGACCGCATGTGATCCGGCCAAAGCCGCCAGAGTGGTCGACAGTTCACTCTGGGGCACCATGACGTCAAACCATTTTGCGGGTCGTGGATGAAACATCGTTCAGCCTATCGATTGTCCAAGGTTTCCGGAAACAGGCAGCGATGCACCAGATGTGCCCGCAGGTGCTGAAGGTCTACAGCCACCAAGCTTAAGAAAGCGAATACCGCCAGTGGAGTTTGTCCATGGTGGTGCAGCAATCTTTCCAGGCGCACCGTGAGTTGATGTCGTCGTTTGGTGCCACCGATGGAATGGGCGCTCTGTTGGGGGCCAAGTTCATGACCCAACAAGGCCAGCAACTTTTCCAATTCACGCCGTTCATCTTGGCGACAAGGTGGCCATAACCTGCGAAAATGTTGGGCCCACAGATCCAGAGCGGTGTTGGCCCAAGAGCGCGGATCTGCGTCGGATTTCTCAGCCAAGTGCGCAGGCGGTGGGTCAGGATCGACTTGAGATGCGGGTGTAGGCGCGGTTTGCGGCAGGTCAGCCAGCACGGCCGCCCACTCGGTTGCCGGACGCCAGGATGGGGGCAGCCATGCGGATACCTTTTGTACATATGCTCGCCAGTCGTTGCGCAAAGCATGTTCGATCACGTGGATGTTTGAATTGGCGGTGATGTGACCAACCCACGGACCCATCCCGGTTTGGCGCGCACTTTCCAGATAATGGCCCAAGCTTTTGCTGGCGTTTAAATACTGCCACGTTGCCCGTGTCGGTCGCCGACCATTGTGGGCCTGTAAACGCGCTTGGGCAAAAGCAAAGTCAGCACGGCTAGGCATCGCGTCCTCCGGTCAGCTTGGTCGCAAGTCGCGTCGAAATGGTGATCAGCTGTGAACGTGTCAGGGTGTTCTCAGGGAAACCTGGCGCGGTGTCTTTAAAGTCGGCACGCAACTCGAGGCATTGCGCTTTCACGCTTGTTGCACAATGGGTGCGAATCGCGGTGATGCGTTTGAAGGTGCGATCGGAAATGGCGCGTGCAGATTTCAAGGCCTCGTTGATCGTTGCCCGGGCGTGATCTCTGCGCGCCTGTATCATGCGCTCGGCGTGTTGCTCAGCTTCCAAAACGGTATCGATTGGATTTTTCATGGCCACCTTTCCCGCGTGCTGCGACAGCCAGATCTAAACGTTGAAATGCGCTAAAGCATACTATCATGGTAGACGGTTTTGGACACTTGGAACAGTGCATAGAAAAACAAATTCTAAAGGGTGCCGGGGGGCTGTCTCGAAGAAGCGGTCTCTTCTTAAAGAAATGTGATGCGGGCTGGTTAGAGATGAAGGAAAATGGTTTTTTTATGCTAAAATAAACCTGGATGGGGGCCCGTATATCAGGAGGTGTGTTGTGATACATCTTGCCTATGATGGCTCCGTAAACGGAGATTGGGTGGCGTGGTACGCGTTGAATCTTGCCCGTCAAGATCCGGGTTGCCGTCTGCGTGTTATCCACATCAACACAGATGAGGTGAACGCCGACAAGGTGCGCGAAAAAATCGCCGCCTTGGAAGGGGAGTGCGCGGATGCAGGTGTGGATATGTCGCTCGACATTGTGTCCGCATCAGGCCTCAGCCGCGACAGCATCTTTAAGGACCTGCGCGATCAAGTCCCCGCCCGTGCAGACAGTCTTTTGGTTTGTGGGACGCGGTTGAGGGGAGGGGGCAAGGGTTATCTGTCCGGCACCGTTGCGGCAAAATTACTCAACGATGAAAAATTCAGCGTCATCGCCGTGCGGGTGGTGCAGCCTGGTCTGTTAGGGGCGCCAAAACGGTTCTTGGTGCCGGTGGCGGGCGACCACGAAGGTTTTTTGATGGGGGCCGACATTCTCAAGCGATTGGGTGCGAACGTGGCGCGGGTCAATCTGCTGCGCGTCATGATGATTAAACATCATCTGTTCCGCCGTCTTTTGAACAATCAGGCGGAACACCTGCGGGAAAAAGGTTGGGCCAGTCTGTTGGGACTGGATGAGGAACTGGCCGCGTTGATCGCGGTGGAAAACTGGAAGATCGATGCCAACGTGGTGGTATCCGATGATTGGGCGCATGAGGTCATCATTGCCGCCAATCGTCACAAGTCGCATCTGATTTTGATGGAAGCCTCGCGCAAGGATCTGCGTTCCCAGTTTGTCTATGGCAACCCCATCGAAGTCGTGCTGCGCGATGCACCCTGCGACGTCGCAATTTACCGTGGAGCCTAGGTCATGGACGGGCAAAATCTCCATCATCAAATTCAAAACATTGCCACCGACCGGGTCTATCGCTTTTTACACACCCGCGCCGAGGGTTTGAATACACATGAGGTCGAAGAACGTCTTGCCGAAGTTGGCCCCAACACCCTGGAAGTGACCAAGCGTTTGGTATGGGTCAAAAACTTAGCCCGACAGTTCAGTAACTTTTTTTCCATTTTGTTGGATATATCCGCAGGGATTTGCTTTGTCGCCGATCACGTTCAACCGGGCGAAGGCATGAACATCCTAGGCTGGGCGTTGCTGGGCGTTTCTGTTCTCAATGCCCTGTTCAGTTTTGTGCAGGAATACCGCGCAGAACGCGCCATGGAGGAATTGCAGAAATTTTTGCCCCAGCACGTTCTGGTGCGTCGGAGTGGCGTGGATGAAGAAGTCCTTGCTCAACACTTGGTCCCGGGTGATGTGCTCAGCTTGCGCGAAGGTGACAAAGTGCCTGCGGATGCGCGTTTGGTGGAGGTCCAAGATTTAATCGTCAGCAATGCGCCGTTGACCGGGGAGGCTTTGCCCTTGCGCCTCAGTGCGGAGCCTCAAGATGTTGTCCTCACCGAAAGTATCAACATCTTGTTTGCCGGCTGCATGGTGAAAAAAGGCCATGGCCTGGCGGTGGTCTTCGCCACCGGGGGACGCACCGAATTTGGTAAAATCGCAACCTTGTCTCATGGGGTCAAACGCAACCCTTCGCCGTTGGAACGCGAAACCGGGCACATGGTGCGGGTGCTGACGTATATTGCCGTAACCATGGGAGCCATTTTCTTTGCATATGGGGTGTTCACGGAGCGGTCCCTGTGGGTCAATTTGGTGTTCATGATGGGCATCATCGTGGCCAACGTTCCGGAAGGTTTGTTGCCGACATTTACTTTGTCCTTGGCCATGGGCAGTTTGCGTATGGCCAAGCGCAATGTGTTGGTCAAAAGCTTGAACGCGGTTGAGGCTTTGGGCGCGGTGCATGTGATCTGTACGGATAAGACCGGAACGCTGACGCAAAACCTGATGGCGATAACGGCCCTCAACGATGGTGTAACGGGCGATGGTCTGCAGGGCGAGGCACGGCAAACGGCTTTGAAAATGGCCATGGTCGCGTCCGACGCCAGCGAAGTCGAAACCGGGCTCAGTGGCGACCCCTTAGACGTTGCCTTAGCGGAAGCTTTTATCCATGACGGTGGAAACTTGGCGCACTTAAACGGTGAGGTCTCGACGCGCTTTTCCTTCGATGATGAAAAGCGCCGTTCCGGGGGCGTTTTGGGTGCGGACAACGGGCGCATTTATTGCGTCAAAGGCGCGTGGGAAACGCTTCGCTCAATGATGAAGTTCGTTGAACTGCCAGATGGCCGTTTGGCGGCACTGGATGAACCGCATTTGCAACGGGTGGAAGAGGTGGTTCACCGTATGGCGTCAAGTGGGCAGCGCGTGCTTGCATTGGCTTACCGCAGCCTGTCGGATTCTACCCCGGTGCAGCTCAGCCAGGACGACCTCGAACAGGATTTGGTGTTGAGGGGCTTCATTGGCGCCGAGGACCCGATCCGTCCTGAAGTTCCGGGTGCGGTGGCGCAATGCCATGCGGCAGGTGTGAGCGTGGTGATGATCACCGGGGATCATCCGGAAACGGCTGAGGCCATTGCCCGCAGGGCAGGCATCGTTGCCTTGGATGCTGCACCCGGTTCGGTGACGCTGAGCGGTGTCCAACTGGAACGATTGAGTAAAGTGCAGTTGGTGCAAAAACTCAAAGACGGCATCACCGTATTCGCCCGCACCACGCCCGAACAAAAATGGAAAGTGGTCTCCGCCTTTCATGAGCTCAACAAGATCGTTGCGGTCACGGGGGATGGCGTGAATGATGCTCCGGCACTCAAGGCCGCTGATGTGGGCATCGCCATGGGCAAGAGCGGCACCGATGTGGCACGTGAAGCGGCGCAGGTGATTTTGCTCGACGATAATTTTGCCTCCATCGTCAACGGGATCGAAGAAGGCCGCACCATCTTCAACAACATTCGTAAATTCACCAACTATGTGTTGGTCAGCAACGGACCGGAAATTTTACCTTACTTGATCTTTATGTTGTTCCCGGTGCCTTTGGCGATGACGGTGATCCAAATTCTCGCCATTGATCTGGGAACAGACATCATTCCATCCATGGGATTGGGGCAGGAAAAGCCAGACCCCGACACCATGAAGCAGCCGCCGCGCGACCATCGTCAGGGGCTGTTGTCCTTCCCCTTGATTGCCCACAGTTACCTGTTTTTAGGCTTATTCGAAGCGGCGTTTGCGCTGAGTCTGTTTTTCTGGGTGCTGTTCGATGGCGGATGGGTGTGGGGGGCGGACCTGTCCGTGCGCGATCCGTTGTATCTTTCTGCCACCGGAATCACTTTATCGTCCATCATCTTGATGCAGATTGGCAACCTGTTTGGCAGACGTTCGCGCACCGGGTCGGGGTTGAGTTTGGACTTTTTGAGCAACCCCTTGCTGGTTGGCGGTATTCTCTTTGAGATCGTTTTTTCGTGGGCAATTTTATACTTTCCGCCGTTGTCGGTTGTCTTGGGAACAGGGCCGGTGGACACCGGCGTGTATGCCCTGGCGTGGCTGGGGCCGTTCATCATTTTTACACTGGATTATGCCCGCAAGCAGGTGTTGAAGAAGCTGCGGGCATGGGGACTGAGCATACCCAGCGGATGACGGCCATCAGGTTATCGGGTGTTTTCTGGGTTGAAATGGACGATGTATTGTTCTTGTAATGATTGAATGTTAATTTTTAATACATTTGATATTTTATACGTACGGTAGTAGCATCGTGAGTGGTCACACCTTATGGGATAAGGTTGCAAAGTATATCCAAAACCCATCACACCAACCTCCCCCCTCCTCCTCGTTAAGGTTGACGTGATTGGGCAAGGGGAGTGTGTGTGGATTTGGAAACCATTAAATGAGTGGTTTTGTCTATCGGCACCCGGAACGTTTTCCGGTGGATTACGGTGCTGTTGTGTTGATTTTTAAAAAAACTGTGTTTTCAACACGATCAGGATATTCACTGTTTCATCCTTGGTGTCCCGGCCATGTCGAATCTGCAGGAACATGTTTGCCTGAAATTCTTGTTTGAAAAGTGGGAATTGAAATGAGTGCTTCCCATCAGTTTATGCTCTTCGTGGGGGACGGCGACCCGATGGACCGGATGCTTGAAAATATTTTGAAAAATTTTTTGGAATCTGTACTCACAGGCGTTTTGGACTTTCAGATGGTGAGTGTCATTGAACATCCTGAACTGTCTCAAGAATTTAATATCATGTCCCTTCCCACCTTGATCAAGTTGCAGCCAACACCGGCGCAGCGTTTCGTCGGTGATTTATCGCGGCTCGATGAACTCGCCGCCAAACTTGGCGTAGACTATCAGCCTCAATCTCTGAACAAAGTTCGCTCTGATTTGATGAGGCGGTAGAGATGAGATTGGCCTTTGATATTTATCTGCCGTTGGTGAAGGATAAATGATGGACAAGGCCGTGACAAAGACACCCAAAACCCGGTGGGACACCTCCCTGAATAAGGGGGCGGGCATGCCTGAGATGAGCGACTTAAAACGGTTGGTTCTTTCCGGTGCCGTTGTCATCGTCATTGCGATGGTGGTGGCGAGTATAGTATTTGTTCGTCAAATTAACGCATTAACAGATATTACGCGTCAACTTTATCTCCATCCTCTTGCCGTGAGCAATGCAACGCTCCAAATGCATTCAACCATCAATGAGATGGAAGCGGTCGTGGCGAACGCCGTCTCAGATCATAGGCATGAAGAAATAGGGGAGTCCCTTTTTAAAATTATCGAGCTCGAGTCAAGGATACAGAAAAACATCGATATCCTTGCGGATCGTTTTCTTGGCGGTAAGGAGCACGTCTTCGCAATTCAAAAAACATTTTCAGAATGGTCGGAAAACTGCAACCAGGCCGTACGGCTCGTAAGAGACGGTAAGGGAACAGAAG
>JGI11705J14877_10001481_pt1 | contig 13428 bp, 19 predicted proteins | sample Etolaghawater15m_FD_14877 | JGI IMG/M metagenome (IMG submission 14877) | reverse complement strand
GATATTCAGCCTCGACGACGTTCAGTGGCAGGCCTTCCAGGATGCACTGGACCGTCCGGTCCTCACCAAGCCTCGCCTCGCGCGGTTGCTCGCTGAGAAGAGCGTTCTTGAGTGACGGGCGCGGGCGATACCCTAACCCCGGTCGAGAAACTCAACAACTCCCACGACGTCGATCCCTTCGATTGCGGCAAGGAGCCTCTTGATCGCTTCCTCAAGCGCCATGCCTTGGTGAACCAGAAGGCATCAAGCGCTCAAACCTATGTGGTCTGTCGGGGCGGGGGACGTGTGGTCGGCTACTACTCGCTTGCCGTCGGCGCTGTCGAACACGAGGACGCACCCGGTCGGGTGACCAAGGGACTGGCCCGTCATCCCGTTCCAGTGATGCTCTTGGCTCGTTTGGCGGTCGACAGCTCCGAGCAGGGGCGGGGGCTTGGTAAAGCATTACTCAAGGACGCTATCCTGCGCACGGCCCAGGCTGCCGACATTGCCGGCATGCGAGCGCTGTTGGTGCATGCCAAGGATGATCAAGCCAGAGCGTGGTACGAAGGCTTCGACTTCGAGCCTAGCCCAACCGATCCACTCCATCTGTTCCTGCTGATGAAGGACCTGCGCGCTCTCTTGAGTGATTGATCGCACCGTATCGTGGCGGATGGGAATGTGTCCGCCGGACACTTTTCGAAGGGACAAAATCGGGCTCTGAGGGGTATGTTTTGGATAGCCTCGCGAGAGGCGCGCGTGGGAAGCCGACCCGCTGTTTTACGGTTCCTCCTGGGCCAAAAAGGTATGCTGGCGGCAATGGCGCGATGGTTCGCTAGCGCCAGGCTGGTTTTTTTGGGAAGCCACCCGAAGCCAGGTTTCCTGGCCTCCGCTCCAAGACCCGCAGAAATTCAAACGTTGCAGCTGGCGTCCCCTGGACCCCGGTGGTTCCCATGGATCCACCTTGGTGGCCGGGCGGGAGTCCAGCGCAGACCCATTTCGAGAATGATCCATATGACCCTTAGCTTCGCCCCGGAGAGCATCGCGCTCTGGCCGATTGATCGGCTGCGCCCCTACGCCCGGAACGCCAAGACCCATGACGCTGACCAAGTCGCCAAGATTGCCGCCAGCATGGCAGAGTTTGGCTGGACCGTCCCGGCGCTGGTCTCAGGCGACGGTGAACTGATCGCTGGTCATGGCCGCGTGCTTGCCGCCGAGAAGCTGGGGCTGACCGAAGTGCCGGTGATCGTGCTCGAACATCTCACCGAAGCGCAGCAGCGCGCCTATCGCATCGCCGACAACAAGCTGACCGAGCTTGGGGCCTGGGATGAAAACCTGCTCTCGGGCGAGCTTCAGGAACTGGCAGCCGACGACTTCGATCTATCCCTCATCGGGTTTGCCGATGGGGAGCTGGATCGCTTGCTGGCCATGCCGGCAGAAGGCGAGGGTGCCCAGGAAGCCGGGACGCCCCCGGTGGTTATCCCGGAACCGCCTCGCAATCCGGCATCCCGCACGGGCGATCTTTGGATTTTGGGCGATCACCGCCTGCTGTGTGGTGACAGCACAAAGGCCGACGATGTCCGCCGTCTGATGAATGGCGAGCGTGCCGTATTGTTCGCGACTGATCCGCCTTACCTGGTCGACTACGATGGCTCCAACCATCCGACCCGCAACAAGGATTGGTCCGCGTCCTACGGCACGACCTGGGACGACAGCAGCCAGGGAGCGGAGCTCTACGACGGTTTCATCGCGGCAGCCATTGCCGAAGCGATCACCGAAGATGCAGCCTGGTACTGTTGGCATGCATCCCGTCGCCAGGCCATGCTGGAAGAGTGCTGGGAGAAGGCAGGCGCCTTCGTTCATCAGCAGATCATCTGGGTGAAGGATCGTGGTGTTCTGACCCGGTCCCATTATCTCTGGAAACATGAGCCCTGTTTCATGGGCTGGATCAAGGGCAAGCGCCCGCCCAAGGTGGCCGACCAGACGCTGCCGTCCACATGGGAGATGGCGTCTTTCGCCAAGGACGAGCGGCCCGATCATCCGACGCCCAAGCCGCTCGATGCGTTCGGGATACCGATGCGTCAGCATGTGGCGCGGGGTGGTCTTTGCTACGAGCCGTTCAGCGGTTCGGGCTCGCAGATTATGGCGGGCCAAGCCAACGACCGGCGCGTCTTCGCCATGGAAATCAGCCCGGCCTATGTCGACGTCGCCATTGAGCGCTGGCAGTCCGAGACCGGACAGGACGCCGTCCTGGATGGGGAAGGAAAGACCTTCGCTCAGATCAAAACGGAACGCCTCGGCGATGGTACCAAGGAGGATGCGGCATGAGACAGTCTCGACGCATGTCTCTGGTCGAGGCACTGGCCAACGTCGCCGTCGGTTACGGCGTGGCGGTTGCGACCCAGATCGCGGTGTTTCCGCGCTTCGGTCTGGAAACCACCATGTCGGAGAACCTGGCTATCGGCGCTATTTTTACCGTGGTGTCGATCGTGCGAAGCTACTCGCTGCGGCGGGTGTTCGAGATTATTCGTGTCAGCCGAAGCGATACTCTTCGCTCGCTTGCTCCGCGCGGCCGATAAGAATCTGCTGAAGCATTTCGAACGGCAGATCTGGGTTCGCTTCCATCATTTTGCCAATCATAGACCAGTGTTCAATCTGCTTGGGAACAGAACGATGATTGTGGCGACCGTGGATGCGGGCCTGTTCGACCAGGGTTTCCGATAGTTTGACGTTGATGGCCATGGCTGCAGAAAGTTCTCGTTGGTTTAGAAAAAGCAAGGGCCTCCGAAGAGGCCCTGCGCCCGACGGTCGAAACCATCGAGGGTGCTGATAACAAGTGCGCCATCTCGGTCCAGACGTCAATAAGCTTTGATGGCGCATTCTGCTTGATGCGGTTCGTTGAAACAGAAACGCCGCCTCGATGCTTCGGGCGGCGTTTGTATGATGCTTTGCCTTTCAGGGGCTTGATTTTGCGCAATCGGAACAGTGGGGATTCCAGTGCCTGTGCTGCAAGGTTTCGTCGTTTGGGTATTCGTTTTCGTTTCATGATCGTCTCTCCTAATTAGGGTTGCCAGTAGTCTCGACTGCCGTGACGGACGTGCAAGATTTCAACTGTCGAGCCATCGATGGTGAAAAAGATCCGCCAGGGCGTGCCGCGACCAAAGAGCAACTGCCGGATATCAACGTCGAATGCCTCGCTTTCCGGGGCAACAGCATGTGACTCCGGGAAGGTTTCGAGTTCGAGGATCTTGTCCCTGATGCCGCTCAGCCACTTGGTGGCGTAAGTGGGGTTTTCAACCTCTAGCCATTCATGAGCTTCGCGGATGTTCTCACCTGCGAACGGCGTGATGATGACTCGGTAGCGCTTCATGCCTTGCCACGGGCACCGATTGTCGCAAAAAAGGCATCAGCCTCGATGCCCTGGCCGTCACGGGCCTGATCGAGACCCTTGCGGATACCTGCGACCGTCCGGGCGTACTCGATCTGATCCTGTACGTCCTGCCACGCCTCGGCGTCCATGACCACGAGTGCTGGCTTGCCGTTGACCGTTAGAACGGACGGGCGACCGGTGTCCTTGAGGTGTGACATAAAGCGCGCGGTGTCACGCTTGAACTCGGTCAGGGGTCGGATGTCCTTGGTGATGTCCATGGCGTTCTCATCATTAAAGCATCAAATAAGATGCTAATATAGTGTATTTTGTGGTGCGTGTCGAGTCCTTGGTTATGACAGGGAGAGCCCAGCCTCGATCCGATAAACCCGGCCAAAGCCTTCGACCTTCTCGGAGACAACATTCAGTCCTAGCTTTTTCTTGATTGCGCCGGCGATGGTCCCCCGCACCGTGTGCGGCAGCCAACCGGTAGCATCGACGACCTGTTGGATGGTTGCACCCTCGGGACGCTTCAGCATCTCGATCAGCATGGCCTGCTTGCCGCCCTTCGACCGTTCGATCGCCGGGGCTGTGCGGGCGGGTTCGGCGGGAGTTTCTGCTGTATCCTCGGTGATGCCGAGGGCGGAATAGGCGAGCGGTGTGGCGCGCAGCGTGATGGAGCCGAGTTCCTCATCGTGCCGCCAGACGGTGTTCAGATCGACGGCCTGGATCTCTTCGATCAGGCCGCGTTTGAGCAGACTCTTGCAGACGTTGCCGACGGCACCGCCCTTGATCTTGGCGGTGATCGGAAAGATCAACCCGTCGTCGCGGGCGCAGGCAGCGCTGAGAATGACGGCTTGGGTATCGGAAAGCTGGATCTGGTTCATGGTGTGACCCCCTTGGTGAGGAAGGCGCGACCGTCGCGCCTCTTCTACCACCCCAAGCCCCAACGCGGATGGCGCGGGGCAGAAGGTCGGGGGGAACTCGGCTCAGTCGAAGGCTTCGGCCTCGATTTCGCAGTGGGTGACGAACCCGGTGAGATAGGGAAGTCCGGCGGGGATCCCGGTTTCCCGGCTCGTTCGCCGGGTGATGGTCCAGCCCATCCAGCGAGTGACGGCCGCGTCGATGGCGGGTGCGATGGCACGTCCATCTACCAGTTCGTTGGCGACGTCGTCGGCAAAATGCCGACCCTGCCGACCGTCGAGAAAATCCCTGACTGCTGTGTCGGGGCATCCGGTGGCTGTGGTGATTGCGTTCATGGCCAAGGGCCAGGCGATTTCGGAATCGGCATGGTGGCCGATGGTGCCGAAGAATCCCCAATCGGTGTTGCGGGTGGGAAGGGTATTGGTGTCCATTTTGTGGCTCCTGGCTCGATTGTCTTGGACACATACAGGCTCTAATCCGTCACACCATCAAGCGGATAAGTGCATCATTTTATTGCTTTTTGATGGTGTTTCGCACCGCTTGACAGGCATGAGCCATAAACATCGATCTTGCCAATTTTTGCCAAAGCGCGTAGAGTTCCGACATGAGCACGATGAACATTTCCCTGCCGGACTCGTTGAAGTCCTTTGTCGATGAACAGGTCACCACGCGCGGGTTTGGAACCAGTAGCGAATACGTGCGCGAGTTGATCCGCAAGGATCTCGACTGCCAGCATCTGCGCGGTCTGCTGTTGGAAGGCGCACAGTCCGCTCCGGCGGCTCCCGCCGATGACAGCTACTTCGACGGATTGCGTGCGCGGGTACAAAACCGCAAAGCACCGTGACTGCCAAGCCGATCATCCCACGCCAGCAGGCCAATCGGGATATCGAGGAGGCCATTGATCATTATCTCGCTGAAGCCGGTGAAACGGTTGCGCTGGGGTTCATTGACGCCCTTGAGCGCGCCTACCGGCATGTCGCCCGTCACCCGGCCAGCGGGTCTGGTCGGTATGCCCATGATCTTAATCTTCCCGGCCTGAAGTTCTGGCCGATTAAGCGCTATCCCTATCTCGTGTTCTACATGGACGGCGAGACCCACATTGACGTCTGGCGCGTGCTCCATGCCGAGCGTGACATCCCAGCCTGGATGAGAGAGCCCGACGTCTCGTAAACCTCAGGAATTCTCACATGCAGGGCATGAGCGAGCGCCAATACGCAGCCCATGTCGGGCTGTCGCGTGGCGCAATCCAGAAAGCAAAGGCAGCAGGGCGACTGGTCCTTCATGCGGACGGTTCCATTGATGCCGATGCGTCGGATGCCCGCCGCACGGCCATGACCGATCCGTCCAAGCAGAGGAAGGACGCCCCGCGCCAATCCATGAAGCCTGTCCCTGATACCGCGCTCTCGGCGGTGGGCGATACGCTCCGCGAAAACGGCCTCGCCACCCCGGCGACCGGCGGCGGGACCACGTTCCTGCAGGCCAAGACCGCCAACGAAGTTCTCAAGGCTCAGGAACGTCGGCTTCGTCTTCAGAAGATGAAGGGCGAACACGTCGATCGTTCCCGCGCCACCGCGCTGGTGTTCCGCCTGGCACGCCAGGAACGGGACGCCTGGGTCAACTGGCCCGCCCGTGTTGCCGCCCAAATGGCCGTGCAGATGGGGATCGAGCCACATCGCATGCAAAAGGTTCTCGAAGCTCATGTCCGTGACCACCTCTCAGAACTCGCCGAACTTCGGCCCGAGTTCAGGTGATCTGCTGGACTTCGACGGTGCAGACGACATCCTGCGGTCCTGGGCCAATGGGCTGACGCCCGACCCGGTTTTAACCGTATCTGAATGGGCCGACCGGCATCGCATGCTGTCGTCCCGCGCCTCGGCTGAGCCGGGGCGCTATCGCACCACTCGCACACCGTATATGCGCGCCATTATGGATGCGCTCTCGCCGAGCCATCCGGCCAGGCGCGTCGTGTTCATGAAGGCCGCGCAGGTCGGAGCGACCGAAGCAGGGAATAACTGGATCGGCTTCGTCGTCCACCATGCGCCGGGCCCCATGCTGGCGGTCCAGCCGACCGTGGAATTGGCTAAGCGTTTTTCGCGTCAGCGCATTGATCCGCTGTTCGATGAGACGCCGGAATTGCGCGAGCGGATCAAACCGTCGCGCGCCAGGGATTCCGGCAACACCATGTTGTCGAAAGAGTTCCCTGCGGGCCTTCTGGTTATGACCGGGGCTAACAGCGCGGTGGGGCTCCGCTCCATGCCGGCGCGGTATTTGTTTTTGGACGAAGTGGACGCCTATCCGCCGTCCGCCGATGAGGAAGGCGATCCGGTCGCTTTGGCCGAGGCCCGGACCCGCACCTTCTCCTGGCGGAGCAAGGTGTTCCTGGCATCGACGCCGACCACCCATGGGGTGTCGCGCATTGAGCGCGAGTTCGAAGCCAGTGATCAACGGCGCTACTTCGTGCCCTGTCCGCACTGCGGACATTTCCAGTGGCTCAAGTTCGAGCGCCTGCGCTGGGAAAAGGAAAACCCCGAGACGGCCCGCTACATCTGCGAGGCCTGCGATGGGGAGATCGGAGAAGGTCACAAGGAAGCCCTGATGGCGGCGGGCGAATGGCGTCCCACCGCTGAGGCTGCCGATCCAGGAACCATCGGGTTTCACCTGTCGGCGCTCTATTCGCCGGTGGGCTGGCTGTCCTGGTCTGATCTCGCCCGCATGTGGGAAGCGGCCCAAGGGTCGATCGAGGCCATCCGCAGCTTTAAGAACGGCGTTCTGGGCGAGGCCTGGGTGGAGCGCGGAGAGGCGCCTGATTGGCAACGGCTTTATGATCGACGAGAAACCTGGCCGAACGGCACGGTCCCTGCGGGGGCACTGTTTTTGACTGCCGGGGCCGACGTCCAGAAAGATCGCATTGAGGTCGACGTTTGGGGGTGGGGCAGGGATCTGGAGAGTTGGCTGGTTGACCATATTGTCGTCGAGGGCGGGCCCGAGAAGGCTGAAACCTGGACCGCGATGGAAGAGATCCTTGGCCGGACTTATGGTCACGCCAACGGCGCGGTTTTGAAGATTGCCCGGCTCGCGATCGATACGGGCTATGAGACCTCTGCTGTCTATGCATGGGCGCGCAGGATGGGGGCGGCTCAAGTCGCACCGGTAAAGGGTGTGGAGAGTTTCAGCCGCTCAAGCCCGGTGTCCGGGCCCACGTACGTGGATGCCACCGAAGGCGGCAAGAAGATCCGTCGCGGGGCCCGGCTCTGGACCGTGGCTGGATCGACCTTCAAGGCTGAAACCTACAGATACCTTCGCCTCGAACGCCCAACCGACGAGGAACTCGCCAGTGGTGGCCGTTACCCTGCCGGAACGGTGCATCTGCCATCGTGGGCCGATGCCGAGTGGTGCAAGCAATTGGTTGCCGAGCATTTGGTCAGCGTGAGGACCCGTCGAGGGTTCACGAAGCTCGAGTGGCAAAAGCTCCGCGAGCGCAATGAGGCGCTGGACTGTCGGGTCTATGGGCGGGCCGTCGCCTGGATCCTCGGCGCCGATCGCTGGTCGGACGCCAAATGGCTGGATCTCGAGACGCAGGTGCGTGGGCCCGAGGTCTCGGTGCCAGAAACTTCAAACGATCCGCCTGCCGCCGGCGTGATCCGCCGCCCGGTGCGGCGCGGTCGGCGTGTGTTCAAGTCCTCTTACGTAACGTGATGTCATGACCCTGGATGATCTAAAAACCGAGCGCGAACGTGTTCTGGCACGACGCAATTCCCTGGTCAGTCGGGTGAGCGTCGGAGATCGGACCGTGCAGTATGACCTCGCTCTGGCCGACAAGGTGCTGGCCGATTTGGACCGGCGCATCGCGATGGCACAGACGCGCGGACCAAGGCGTCGTGTCCTGGTCTCCGCAAGCAAGGGCCTATGAGGTGAAAGGACTGTGACCATGCTGGCATCCTTCCGTCGCCGCGTCGGTGCCTTCATCGCTGGCTTCCCTGGGGGCTTTGAGGCGGGGCAGGGCAACCGTCGGCTCAAATCCTTCCAGCCGTCGCGCGCTCACCTCAATACCCTGATCACGGCGGCGGGATCGGATATCACGGCCAGGGCCCGGTATCTGGTTCGCAACAATGGTTATGCCACCAACGCGATCGAAAGCTGGGCCGGCAACGTAGTCGGTGCCGGGATCAAGCCGTCGTCGCTGATCAAGGATGCCGAGCTGAAGGCGCGGATCCAACGTTTGTGGCTCTCCTGGAGCGATGAAGCGGACGCCGAGGGGTTAACGGATTTCTATGGTCTGCAGCGTCGTGCTGCCCGCGAAGTCTTCATGGCTGGCGAGGTGTTCTTTCGCTTCCGGCCCCGCCGTCCCGAAGACGGGCTGTCGGTGCCTTTGCAATTGCAGATGATCCCTTCCGAGATGCTGCCGCTGACCCGGACGGAGACGTTGCCCTCCGGCAATATCATCCGCCAGGGCATAGAGTTCGATCGCATCGGGCGGCGTGTTGCTTACCATTTTCTGCGGCGTCATCCCGGCGACAGCACCGATCCCGGCCTGGTCGGCGAGACGGTGCGGGTGCCGGCAAGCGAGATCATTCATGTCATGGATCCGGTGGATGCCGGACAGTTGCGTGGCGTCTCGCGCTTTGCCCCGGCCATCGTCAAGCTGTTCCTGCTTGATCAGTACGACGACGCCGAACTGGACCGCAAGAAGGTGGCTGCCATGTACGCGCTGTTCGTCACCACACCTGCGCCCGGCGAGCCATTCGACATGGCCGAGGAAACCGGCACTGAGGGCGAGCGAACGATGGACGTCCAGCCCGGCCAAGTGGTGATGCTGGAGCCCGGTGAGGAAATTCAGACATCGGCCCCCGCCGACGTCGGCGGCAGCTACGAGGCGTTCCAGTACCGGACCTTGTTGCAGGTTTCCTCCGCGCTGGGCGTGCCCTACGCCTATCTCAGCAACGACATGCTGAAGGCCAACTATTCGAACTCACGGCTGGCGCTTCTGGAGTTCCGTCGTCGGGTCGAAGCCTGGCAGCATTCGGTGATGGTCTATCAGCTTTGCCGCGCCGTCTGGCGGCGATGGATGGATGTGGCCGTGATGTCGGGTTCCCTCGATATCCCGGACTTTGAAACTTTCCGGACCGAGTACCTTGCCTGTTCATGGCTGCCGCCGCGCTGGGAATGGGTCGATCCCCTGAAGGACGCACGGGCCGAGATCGAGCAGATCGAGGCGGGCCTCAAGAGTCGCTCCCAGGCCATCGCCGAGCGCGGCTATGACGCCGAGCAGGTGGATGCCGAGATCGCTGCCGACAAGGCACGGGAACAATCCCTCGGGCTCGGCTTCGGGAACTCCCAACCGACTGTCGGGGTGCCACCCGACCCGCAGGGAGAAGATCAGGCTGCTCTGGGATGAACCTTTGCCTCGATGTCAGCACCAACCTGATCTCGGGTCGTCTCCAGGTCATAGGTGGCCTGCATGCCAATCCAAAACTCGGCCGTGGTGCCGAAGTAACGGGCCAGACGAAGAGCGGAATCCGGGGTGATCGACCGCTTGGCGTTGACGATCTCGCTCACCCGGATCTGGGGCACGTCGATTGCTTTGGCAAGGGCGTACTGGCTCAAGCCAAGAGGCTTGAGAAAGTCCTCCCGCAGAACCTCGCCGGGATGGGTCGGTGCAAAATCTGCCATGGTCGCGGTCTCCTTGTCGGTCAATGGTAATCGACGATCTCGACGTCAAAGGCGTCGCCATCGCGCCAACGAAAGCACACCCGCCATTGGTCGTTGATCCGAATGCTGTGCCCGCCCTTGCGGTCGCCTGACAGGGCCTCCAGCCGGTTGCCCGGAGGCGCCCGGAGATCGTCCAGGCGGCGGGCGTTGTGGATCTGGGTCAGCTTGCGGTGCGCCGCCTTCATGATGTCGTTCGGAACGCCCTTGAGGAAGCGGCGTTGCCAGGCGGCTTCCGCCGCAGCGTTGCGGAACGACTTGATCATAGCCAACCATAACGCATCTCGTTAGCTAACGCAATGGGTAAGTATTGTATGACGGATCTGCCTCACATCGCGTCCCGGCTGTTCGGGACGCCGCTCCTGGTCGCGCGTCCCAAGCTCGACGTGATTCTCGGTGCCCTTGGCCCCAGGCTTGCGGGCCATGACCTGGCATCCAAGGACATCGCCATGATGCCCAGTCGGGAGACGATCATCACGCCCGACGGTATCGCCATCGTGACGGTCACCGGCACCCTGGTCAGCCGATCTGGTTACCTCGCGGCGGCCAGCGGTATGATGTCCTACGGCGACATTGGCGATGCTATCGAGGCGGCCGCGCTCGATCCACTGGTGCGTGGCATCGTACTCGACGTCGACTCGCCCGGCGGTGAAGTCGGCGGGCTGTTCGATCTGTCGGACCGCATCGCCGCCCTTCGCCAAGAGCATGGTAAGCCCATCCAGGCGGTCGCCAACGAAACGGCTCTCTCGGCCGCCTATGCCATTGCTTGCGCTGCGGACGGGATCACCGTCACCCAAACCGGTGAGGTCGGCTCCATCGGCGTGGTCGCCGTCCATGTGGACGAAAGTGCTGCAGACCGACAGGCCGGACTTGCCTGGACCTTCGTCCATGCTGGCGAGCGTAAGGTGGATGGCAATCCCCACGAGCCGCTGTCGCCCCGCGCCCGCGCCGACATTCAGGTCGATGTGGACGCGCTTTACGAGCGTTTCGTCACGCTGGTGGCCCGCCGACGCAACCTGTCGCCGGAGTCTGTTAGGGCCACTGAGGCTGGCGTCTTTCGCGGCGTCCAGTCGGTCCGTGCCGGGCTTACAGACCGGGTCGGCACACTTCGCCAGGCGGTCGAGGAAATGGCAGCCGATCTCGTCCGTAAATCCCTTTCTCGCGGCCACGTCGCCTCCAGCAATCGTCACTCAGGAACCGCCGACGCTGAAAGTGTCGGTGTGGCCGCTCATCCAACCCTCGCTGCCAAGGAGACATTCATGCAAACCGATTCCGAACACCTGCCCATCGCCGAAGACGGAAGCACGCCGCCCGATCTGGGTTTGAACGAAGACATGCCGGCCAATCCCTCATCTGAACCCGACAAAACCGAACCCGACAAAACCGAACCCGACATGCCAGAGCCCGTAGCCGGGGTCGAGCAGCGTCTTCGAACCGAATATGCTGACTTGGCTGGCGTTGCAGCCCAGGCCCAGCGCCTTGGCGTGCCCATTGACGTCGCCGATGCCATGGCGAAAGGAACCAGTGCCGACGCCCTGCGCCGTTCGGTCCTGGACCAACTGGCCGCCCGCTCGGATGCCACCGATCTGGTTGCAGCGGCACCCGCGCCGGGAATCACCCCCACCGGTGAAAGCCCGATCGTCAAGCGTGCCCGCCAAGCCCATGGGCGCGCAGGCGCCCAATGTTTCCATGGCGGCGCAGCCGCCGGCCGCTCCTGAGGAGGAACTGAACCATGCCCGCTCTCGTTGCCCCGCCCACCCTGGGCGATCTTCTCAAGTTTGAACTCAATGCCAACTACTGCCGCGAGGCGGTGACCTTGAAGGCCGGCGCCAGCTATCCGCTCGGTGCCGTGCTGGGCAAGGTGGCCGCCACCGGCGCCTATCGCTTTTCTCCCGATGCCGAAGTGCTGGGTGACGAAGGCGCTGAGACGGCCGTCGCCGTTCTCCTAGAAGCGGTGGACGCCACCGCAGCTGAGGCCACCGGTCTCATCGCTGCGCGCGGCCCGGTCATCCTCTCCGAGGCCGCTCTCGTGTTCGATGCTTCCATCGATGACGACGCAAAGGCCGCAGCGAAGAAGATCGAACTGGCCACCGCCGGTCTCGTCTCCCGCATCACCGCCTGATTTTTCAAAGAAAGGTTCTTCCCATGACCGTCGTTACCAATCCGTTCGACGCGGGCGGCTATTCGCTCGCCGACATGACCCAAGCCATCAACATCCTGCCCAACGTCTATACTCGGCTTGGGCAGATGGGCCTGTTCCGTTTTGAAGGCATTACCCAGCGCTCGGCCCTGATCGAGCAGGCCGAGGGCGTGCTCAACCTGCTGCCTACGGTTCCTCTTGGTGGTGCGGCCACCGTCGCCAACCGTGATACCCGCTCCATGCGCTCCTTCACCATCCCCTGGATCCCGCATGATGACGTCATCACGCCGCAGGACGTTCAGGGCGTGCGTGGCTTCGGGGTGGCGGATGCCGCCGATCCGCTCGCTACCGTCATGGAACGCAAGCTCACCCGCATGCGCGCCAAACACGCCCAGACCCGAGAGTACATGGAGATCAACGCGCTGCGTGGCATCGTCAAGGATGGTGCCGGAACTACGCTTTACGACTATTTCACTGAATTCGGGCTCGCGAGCCAGGCCGCCGACTTCGTACTCGGTACCTCCAGCACCAACGTCCAGGCCAAGGTGCGCGACGTTTTGCGCAAGGTGGAGACCGAGCTCAAGGGAGAGACCATGACTGGCGCGCTGGCCCTGGTCAGCCCGGAGTTTTTCGACAAGCTGATCGGCCATGCCAAGGTGGAGGATGCCTACAAGTATTATTCCTCGACCGGGGCCCAGCCGCTTCGCGAGGATACTCGGCGTCGTTTCCCTTTCGCCGGCATCCTGTTCGAGGAATACAACGCCACCGTGACGCTTTCGACGGGGACGACCGAGACGCTCATCCCGGCGGGCGAAGGCATTGCCTTTCCGCTTGGCACCATGGACACCTTCGTCACCTATGGCGCTCCGGCAAACTTGATCGAGACGGTCAACACCGTCGGCCTTCCCATGTACGCCCGCCAGATTGCGCGCAACGACGGCAGCGCCATCGACGTCAAGACCGAGGCGTCGATCCTGCCGATCAACAAGCGGCCTCGCCTCACGGTGCGCCTGCACTCGAGCAACTGATCATGACCGACGCCTTTGCTGATGCCATGGAAGACCTTTTCGCCGATCCCAACCTCGCCCGAACGGCCATTTACCGTTCAGGCGGGATCGGCGACGGGGTGTCGGTGCGGGTGATTGTGAAGCAGAACGACCAGATCTCTGAGTTCAGCGACATCTCTGTCGTCTCGGCATCGGCACTGTTCGACTTGCGGGTTTCGGAGGTTCCGGAGCCTGTCGAGGGCGATACCCTCACCTTGGACGGTGAGACCTTAGTCATTCAGGGCGAGCCAGTCCGTGACACCGAGCGG
>JGI11705J14877_10001480_pt1 | contig 13438 bp, 11 predicted proteins | sample Etolaghawater15m_FD_14877 | JGI IMG/M metagenome (IMG submission 14877) | reverse complement strand
CAGCCGCAGGGAAAGCATAATAGCGGTTTGCGCATCAAATGAGATAATAGAGATAATAAAAACCAGTCCCACCAGGGGCAGCAGCATTTTGAGTGCGTGAAACCAAGGTTTTGCCATTCCGCATAGAAGAAGACCGCCACACAAAAGACCCAGCGCCACCGCCAGGGGCAAGATCCGCCCGCTCATCAGAATGGCGGCAATCCCCATAACCCCCAGAACCAGTCTGGTCCTGGGGTCCAGCCGCCAACTGGAATTTGGCTGTTTATTGCCCATGGTTCACCGTTTCCCTCACTGGGGCGCTTCCTTCAGGACGGGATAGAGAGCACCCATACGGATCAGGGATTTATCCTCTAAAAGTTCTCCAGGGACTCCCAAGCCCACCACCCGGCCCTCGTTCAAAACCACCCATCGCTCGGCTGTGGCAAGAGCGAATTCCAGATCATGGGTAACCACCACGATGGTGACGCCATTTTCAGAAAGCGTGAGGAGCCGCCCGGCCAGAACCTCCAGAAACCGGCCGTCCTGACCCACCGTGGGCTCATCCAGGACCAGAAGTCTGGGGCCCATGGCCAGAATTGAAACCACGGAAACCCGCTTTTTCTGTCCCTCGCTAAGTCGGTAAGGGGAACGGTCCAGAAGACCGTTGAGATCAAAAAGCTCGCACAATTCCCGAAAATGCGCATCCGATTTGTTTTGAGAAATCTTCAGCCCTATCCTCAGTTCATCCGCCACACTGTTTTTGAAAAACTGATCGTTGGGGTTTTGAAACGATACGCCGACCTGACCCGCCATAGGAAATGGCCCGGCCCGACCGATGTTTTTACCCCCGAAAACCACACATCCTTTGCGGGGGCGAAGGAGACCGTTGAAATGCCTGACCAGGGTGGTTTTGCCAGAGCCGTTGGGCCCCACCACCGCGAGGATCTCCCCACTTTTCACATCGAGGGAAACGTCCTGAAGAATGGGTTGTCGATCCGTTCTATAGTGAATGTTTTGGATTTGGAGAAGCGGGTCCGCTTCTGCATCTCCGGTTTTTTTGGTTTCATTTATAAACGCCCTGGCGGGATAGCGGGGCACCAGATGCTGTTTTCTTAAAACTGTTTTTGAAGCCGCCACAGGTCCGTCAAAGCGAATCTCGCCCTTGTCCATGACCACACAACGGGTGACATCTTTTAGCAAAGTCTCTACCCGCTGTTCTATCACCATCACGGTGTGGCCGTGGTGATGAAGGCGCCGAAGTACTTTCCGAACCCGTTCCGCACCCTGCCGGTCCAGATGAGCCAGGGGTTCATCCAGAACCAGGATCGGGGGCGCCAGACAAATTACAGACGCAATGGCCACCAGCCGCTTTTCCCCGCCTGAAAGCGCCTCAGGAGACCGGTCCAGCAGGTGCGCGACGCCGACCTGGTCTGCGGTACGCCGGATTTCTTTCTCGATTTCCCCGGGTGAACGGCCCAGACTTTCCAGGCCAAAGGCGATTTCGTTTTCCACGGTGCTGTTGAAGAGCTGAGCATCGGTGTTCTGAAATACCAATCCCACCGTTGAAAACAGGTCTTCCACGGACAGATCTTTCGTATCCCGGCCTTTAACCGAAACTTGTCCTAGAAGGGTTCCGCCGAAAAAGTGTGGAATAAGTCCGTTTAGAAGGTACCCCAGGGTGGATTTTCCCGAACCGCTTCCGCCGCAGAGAAGAAGGTATTCACCTTTGTCCACGGTGAGGTCAATGCCTTTGAGCGCTGCTTCGCCAGGTGCGTCCGGATACCGATACTGTATGTTGGAGAGGCGAATCAAGGTTTCCAGAGTCCGGCCTTTCTGAGCAGATGCAGGGCCATGATGCCGAAGACCGTTCCGCCCAGAGTACTGACGCTGAAAGCAATCATCAGGGTTGCCATGGCCATGGACTTGCCCATGAAAAGCGGCGCCACAATCCAGGCGCTGGCAAGAGCGCCCAGAAGGCCCGTTCCGAGGACCTCTCCGGCGCCGGCCCAGTAGATGTTCCTGAAAGCCTTGTAAGCGAGGCCCGCCAGAAGCGCTCCGATCATCCCTCCGGGAAAGGCCAGAAGGGTTCCGAGCCCCAGGATATTGCGAAGGATGGCGGCCACCGTGGCGATGATCACCGCATAAAGGGGCCCCAGCATAACTGCCGCTAGGACGTTCACCATGTGTTGAGCCGGGAAGCATTTGGCGATGCCCACGGGAATAAAGATGGGAGAGAGTGCTACGGAAACCGCCGTCAAGATCACGGCAAGAGCCACCTGCTTCGTTTTCATGCCATGTCGCCTTTCTTATTGGCCGAAACCCTGGAACGTTTATGAAACAGTCCCATGAGAATCAGATACAGGAACCCTGTCGCCAGGAGACTGGGGATTGAAGAACCCCATGCGGTCTGGCGCTGAAGGAAATGATAGAATCCAAATCCCAGAGCCCAGGCCACAAAGGCCCATGGGTTGAAGCCCCCCAGATACCAGTAGATCTGTTTGGCGTCTATGCCCTTCTCGAAGTATGTTCCACGTCTCAGAAAAAAATAATCGGCCAGAACCACCCCGAAAAGGGGACAGAACACTGAACCGATAAAGAGCAGAAAGCCCTCGTAGGCGGTGGCCGGGAACATGAGCGCCAGGATCGTACCGAGTATTCCGCACGCCAGACTTCCTCGCTTTTCGCCCATTCGGGGCCAGATATTCAGGGCCGATACCGCCGTGGAATAGATGTCCAGGAAGGTGGTGGTAAAGGTGGAGAAAAGCACGATGATCATGGCGGGTACTGCAAGTCCCAATCCCACCATCAACTCCAGCACCATGCTTTCGGGCGTAGGGGACTGGGTGGCCAGGGCCGCAGCCAAACCGATGGCGAACATCCACGAGCTGAAAATGAAATAACCCAGCCACGTCCCCCAGAAGGCGGGTCCCGTGCCTTTACTGTACCGCGAATAATCGCAGACCAGGGGAAGCCAGGAAATGGGCATGGCAATGACCAGATCGAGGCCCACCATGAAGGGCATTCCTTCCCCGGCAGGTATTTTCATAAGACGGCCCAGGCCATATTCATTGAGCACCACGTAGGTCATGATGCAGCAAAGGCATATGAGCGCCGTCACGGCGATCCGCTGAAGCCATTTCCAATATCGTCGTCCCAGCAAAGCCCATAGGGTGGTCGCGATACCGGCCACCAGAACCCAGCCTCGAAACCCGACGGCGGGCATGGGCCAAACCGCATTGGCTGCCTGTCCCCCGATCCACAGCATCACACCGGTCCACCCCACCAGCTGCACCAGATTCAGAACTGTGGCAAAGTATGACCCACGAATTCCGAATGAAGGCCTCACGGCTACCATGGTGGGAAGGCCGGTCTTGCTTCCGATGATACCGCCGAAGGCCATGGGGGTGTTTCCCACCAGGTGCCCCAGCAGAATCACCAGAAAGCCCGTTGCAAATCCCATGGGGACCAGAAGACCGCCAGCCCAGATTTCCGCCAGGGAAACGGCCGCCCCAGACCAGAGAAGGAAAAAATCCATCCCGCCCAGATTTCGGTCCTGGGGTTCAATCGGTTCAATTCCGTTAGGTCCGGTCATGGTAATGTCCTTTCTTAAAACCCTGGCTTTGATGGTTTGAAAAGGGTCAGCACCGAAGGAAAAGCGAAAGCCATTTTTGGCGGGAGTGCCGGTAAAAGCCCCAATAAAAAAAGCCGCTTTCTTTCAAAGAAGAAAAGCGGCTCCGTAAAGACCTTCCAACACGAATCGCAGAAATATTTTACGACCGTGCCGCTTCCCTCCGCTGGCATTACCCAGTTCAGGTTCTAAGGGTTGCAGGATGTTCAGATCCGATCCAGCTCTCAGCAAAACCACCCCTAGCGACAGTGGGGATCATACCGTCATAAGGAGCTTATGTCAAGCCATTCCAGCTAACCGTACCCGGCAACAGCTGAAGTAGGGTTCTCATTGATTGATGCTATTGACAACAATCGGCCTATGAGAATATTATGTGGGAAAATATAAGGAGGCTCAGGATGAAAGATGAAAAGCGTTCGAATTTTAGGAACCTGTTCCTTGCCCTGTTCTTTTTCTGCGCTCTGTTGTTCGGAATAGACCGTGCAAACGCAGGCCCGGAAGCGATCATCTCAACCGGACAGACGATTTATGTACCCGTATATTCCCATATCTACAGCGGCGACCGGGAGCACCCCTTTTACCTGGCCGCCACGCTCAGCATTCGAAACACAAACCTTAAACACGCCATTACCATACTCGCTGTGGACTACTATGATTCAAAGGGAAAATTGCTGAAATCCTATCTGGAAAAACCGATCAACCTCGATCCCCTCTCGGCAACCCGCTATGTTATCAAAGAGTCGGACAAGAGTGGTGGCTCAGGGGCCAATTTCATTGTGAAATGGAAATCCGATGTTAAGGTCAATGCGCCCATTATCCAAAGCATTATGATCGGCACCAAAACCCAGCAGGGCATTTCATTCATATCCGGCGGCCGGGTCATTCAAGAATAAATTCAGATTAGATGGGAGGACACCATGTTTGATGAGATTACGGAAAGGGTCGAAACGGTGATGGAACAGCTCAGCGGCATAAGAGGTCATCTTTGACTTAGACAATCAGGAACTCAAGCTGGCGGAGCTGGAAAATCGCATGAGCAAGGCCGATTTCTGGCAAAAGGATCAGGATGAAATATCCCGTTTGAATCAGGAGCGATCAGCGTTAAGCGAGCAGATTGAAACATGGCAGGGCCTCTTCAGAAAAGCCGAAGACGCCTCGCTGCTGGCGGAAATGGCCCAGGAAGAAAAAGATAAAACCACGCTGAATGAAGTGCTTCGGGATGTGGAGCGTCTCGAAAAAAGCATTAAGGGTTTGGAGCTCCGATCTTTATTGGGCAAACCGGACGACCGGCGAAATGCCATTGTTGCCATTAATGCCGGGGCCGGGGGAACCGAAGCCCAGGACTGGGTGGAAATGCTCTTCAGGATGTATACCCGCTGGGCTGATGCCAAAGGCATGAAGGTTCAGGTCATTGATTTTCTGGCGGGCGATGAGGCAGGCATCAAGAATGTGGATTTTACCGTCACAGGGACCTATGCCTATGGCTACCTGAAATCGGAGCACGGCATTCACCGCATGGTCCGGATTTCTCCCTTTGACGCAACCGGTCGACGGCACACCTCTTTCGCTTCCGTTTCAGTGCTTCCGGAGGTGGACCTGGACATCAACATTGAAGTGGATGAAAATGACCTTCGGATTGACACCTACCGGGCCAGCGGACCCGGGGGACAACATGTCAACAAGACCAGTTCGGCCATCCGGATCACCCACTTGCCCACTAAGATCGTCGTTCAATGTCAGAATGAAAAGAGCCAGCATCGCAATAAAGACATGGCCATGAAGGTTCTGAAATCAAAGCTCTACGATCTGGAAAAAAATAAGCTGGAGCAAAAAAAGCAGGAAATACACGACACCCAAAAGGATATTGCGTGGGGAAGTCAGATTCGTTCATATGTTTTCAACCCTTACAGAATGGTCAAGGATCACCGCACGAATGTGGATGATGGAAATGTTGAAAAGGTAATGGATGGCGATATTGACGATTTTATTGACGCCTATCTGCGGATGAAATAGGAAAAGCCCATCCTTGGTGATAACTTTTATCGATGCTTTCGATGTAACGCTTTATACCGTCACAGATACCGGCTGCCAGCCGATCCTGATAGGTTTTGCTCATGAGCCGTTTTCTTTCAGTGCGGTTGCTCAAAAACCCCACTTCCACCAGAACAGCCGGCATCTGTGCGCCGATCAAAACGTAAAACGGCGCCTGTTTGACCCCCAGGCTCCTGATCCCCTGATACCGCTTACCGGTGCCCTCCACCATGCCCTTTTGTACCTGGTGTGCCAGCCGGCTGGATTCACGGATTTTCGTGTTCAACATCAGATCGTTCAATATGGTCTGAAGATCACTGATACTTCTCTCTGAGGCTGCGTTTTCTCTCGCTGCAACCAATACGGCCTGTTGATCAGTGGCCATGTTTAAAAAATAGGTTTCCAGGCCGTTAATCCGGCTGTCTTTATGGGCATTGACATGCAGTGAGATAAAGAGATCGGCTTTTTTCATATTGGCGATGGCGGTCCTTTGCTCCAGTGACAGAAAAGTGTCTTTGTTTCGTGTGAGGAAGACTTCGCAGCCGATTTCTTTTCTCAATCGGCGGGCCAGACGTTTTGCGATTTCCAGGGTAATATTCTTTTCCTTATACGCTTCCTGTATCTCGGACCCCGGATCTTTCCCGCCATGACCGGGATCAATGACAATTCGGTTCACATTCAGACCCAGCTGTCTTGCCAGGGAAATAGATTGATCCGGTTTTTCGGTTTTCCGGATATCGCGCCTGACTTTTCGTTTTTCCGCTAAAGGGGGCTTTTCCTGAATGGGTTGGGCTTTCCGCTTTTCAAATCCGCGCACATCAACCACAATCCGAAAGGGATCATAGAGGTGAAACACATTGTAGCCCACCAGTTTTTCCGTATCCAGAACAACGCGAACCGTGTCTTCCGTGTATTGTCCCGCCCTGGCTTTCTGAAGCAGATCATCCTTTATGGTGACAACACTGTCAATTTGCCTGCTGACCCGCGCCTTATGGAGGTCCAGGTAAAGTCTGCGGGGCTTTTTATGGCTGGGATCGGCTTTTAACAGGTGGTGTTCGTATTTCACCGGGGCTTTTACATCAATGACCACACGGGTGTAGTTGGGGGTTGACCAGTAACGGATATCCTTAACCATGGCCCGCTGGGTTTCTGAAGCGGCTCCCCTGTCACCATTTCCCCCCTCCATTTTCCGGTTCAGGGTACCGGCCAGTTTATCCAGCATTTGCTTGGCTTTGGGCCGCATATCTCCTTTGGGAAACCGGACATCAACCTTCAAGAATTCCACATAGGCCTGGGACGGGTCATTTTTTATGCTGTAATAAATCTCCCCGATTTTGAATTGGGCATCATCGGCCAACAGATGATCCTCATGCTCCGCCACCAGTTTTTTGTAAAGCGCAATGGCGGAATCCAAATCTTTGGTTTTGTTGGAATACTTATAGAGTCTCAGATAGAAATCGCCTGCCTGATAAAGGGCCTTGGCTGCGGAATCGCTTTTCGGATAGCGCTCGTAAACCACCCGGTATTGATCGGCACATTTGATCCAGTTGTGATGATACCGCTTCTTTTTGGCAGAGCCGTACAGTTCATTTTTGCAATGATCCGCTTTTTCAAGCAGTTCGGACGAGTTGTCCGGCGTCTTGCTTTCGATGGCGGATGGGGCGGCCAGAAGGACCATTAGCAAGCATGTGATGACAAAATAGAGGGTTTTATGTTTCATGGACGAGAGGATATTCGCTTTTTCAGGTTGTTCAACGCCATTAACGCATCCAACGGGGTCATGGTGTCGATATCGAGCTCATTGATCCATTTTCTCAACTCCCGATCCGGGTGCCCGAATAGATCCAACTGCACCATACCTTTGGCTTCTTTCTTATTCTTTTTGGTGGTTTGGGCCAGGCGGGGCCTTCCTGTTTCATCTATTTCGTCCCCTTCCAGATTTTTCAGTATTTCCAGGGCCCGTTCAATGACGCTCTCCGGAAGGCCGGCAATCCGCGCCACCTGAATACCATAACTGCGGCTGGTGCCCCCCGGCACCAGTTTTCGCAGAAAAAAGATGTTGTCGTTCCATTCGCGAACCGCAATATTGAAATTCTTTACTCTTGGTTTGGTGGCCACAAGCTCGGTGAGTTCATGATAGTGGGTGGCAAAAAGTGTCCGAACGCCCTTTCCGGACCTGTCGTGAAGGGCCTCTGCCACAGCCCATGCAATGCTGAGCCCGTCATAAGTGCTGGTGCCGCGGCCGATTTCATCCAAAACCACAAGGCTTCGGTGTGATGAGTGCCTCAGAATATTGGCGGTCTCGTTCATTTCCACCATAAATGTGCTTCTGCCCCCCGCCAGATCGTCTGAAGCCCCAACCCGCGTAAATATTCGGTCCACAATGCCGATTTCAGCCTTTTCAGCGGGTACGAAGCTGCCCATCTGGGCCATCAGCACCGTCAGGGCCGTTTGCCGCAAAATAGTGGATTTCCCGGCCATATTGGGTCCCGTTAAAATAATGACCTGCTGCTTTTGCGAATTCAGGTGAATGTCGTTGGGGACAAATTCCTCTCCTTTTACAGTCTGTTCTATCACCGGATGTCGTCCCTGAACAATCTTCAGGTCGACGCCTTCATTGATTTCAGGGTGCGTGTAATGGTTGCGTTGGGCTGCTTCAGCAAGGCCCGCCAGAGCATCCATCTGAGCAATGATTTCCGTTGTTTCCCTGATGCGCTGGTTTTCAGAGCCGATCCTTGAACGAACCGCTTCAAAAATTTCAGATTCCAAGGCGACCCGTTTTTCCTCGGCCCCCAGGACTTCACCCTCTTTTCGCTTCAGATCTTCCGTAATGTAGCGCTCCCCGTTGACCAGGGTTTGCTTTCGAATATAGTCTTCCGGCACCAGGTTCAGGTTGGCTTTTGAGATTTCAATATAGTACCCGAATACCTTATTGAATCCCACTTTCAAGCTGCTGATGCCGGTCCGCGTCTTTTCAGAAGCAGCNAACCTCGCAATCCAGCTCTTTCCATCACGGCNNAGNGATACCAGCCTATCCAGATCTTCACTGTAACCTTTGCGAATAATTCCGCCATCTTTGATGGATACCGGCGGATCCTCATGGATGGCATCCGCTATCAGACATGCCACATCATCCAGCACATCCAATTTGGAGGCCAGTCCGGAAAGAAGGATACTGGAAGATTCCAAAAGCGCCGCTTTCACGGCAGGGAGCCTCAAAATAGAGGCCTTTAGCGCCAGCAGATCCCTTGCGTTGGCCCTTTTCATGGCAATTTTGCCATTCAAACGGGCCATATCGTAGATCTCCCCCAGCTCACTTCGAAGGTCCTGTCGCAAAGCAGGGTCATCTTCCAAATGGGCGACCGCCGCCAGACGTTCCTGAATACGAGCCACATGAATCAGGGGGTAAGCAATCCAGGTCTTCAGCAGGCGGCTGCCCATGGGCGTGACCGACTGATCAAGGATCTGAAACAGTGATCCTTTGGTTGATTGGCCCCGAATGGTTTTCAACAGCTCCAGATGGGTGCAGGTAGACGTATCCAGTATCATGAATTCACCCATATGATAGGTGACAATTTCTTTAATATGGGGGGGAAACCCTTTCTGGGTCTCTCTGAGGTAGGCCACCAGGGCGCCCGCGGCAGTGATACCCACTGGCATGTCCTCACAACCGAAACCTGCCAAGGACCTGACGGATAGCTGCTCTTTCAGCAGCTGCTCCGCTTTTTGGGGATCAAAAATATCACGATCCAGTATTTCCAGGCGATAGTTTGAAAGGGCTTCATGGGGGGTTTCTGGATCAATCTCCGAAAGCAATAATTCAGCCGGGTCAATTCTTCCCAGCTCTTCCAACAATTCCTCAAGATTCCTGATTTCCGTCAGTCGAAATTCACCCGTTGAAAGATCCGCATGGGCCAATCCGAAAACACCGTTTTCGCCCCAGACGGCTGCCATGAAGAGGTTGGTCTTCTGATCGAATTCCTTTTCATCCACCAGCGATCCCGGGGTGACCACCCGGACCACTTCTCTTTTGACAATCCCTTTGGCGGATTTGGGGTCTTCCACCTGTTCGCAGACCGCCACCTTCCAGCCGCTGTCCACGAGTTTCCCAATGTAGGCTTGATAGGCGTGATGGGGAATACCGCACATGGGGACTTTTTTGCCGTTGAAGGATCCCCGGGAGGTCAGCGTAATGCCCAGGATTTTGGACGCAATCTGAGCATCTTCAAAAAACATTTCGTAAAAATCACCCATACGAAAAAACAAAATGGCATCAGGAAACTTATCCTTGATGCCCATAAATTGTTTCAGCATAGGGGTCAGTTGGGCCATTTGTCTTTAATGAACCGGATCGGGAGGGACCTCGTTGTCATTGATCAAGCCAATGGTATCCCATTGATTACATTGGGGACATTGCCACAGAAGCTCGTTGGGTTCAAAACCGCATTGGGCACACCTGAATCTCAGATAGGGAATGTTTAACCCTTCAATGATTTCACCGTAATCGGTCAAGATATCTTCTTTAGCATCTCTTTTTAGATACATCTGACCCCTGAAGCGTCTCGCCTCCCAGAAGCCGGGGTTTAAAGAAAGGGCATTGTTGATTTCCTTTATAGCGCCCTCCATATCATCTTTGTTAAAAAGGTAGCGGGCCAACGCCATATGCGTAAAAGCATCGGGATTTTTTCGGGCGCATTCCTTCAGAAAAACCTCAATGGGTTCGAGGTTTTTCATTCGCGTGTAGGCCCCCTCAAGGCGGCCATAGGCCAGAAAGGTAAATTGAGGGGCTACTTCGGCCACCTTTTTCCAAACAGTGATGGCTTTCTTGTATTCCTGTTTTTTAAAATGAAGATCTCCCAGGTGCAAATAGGCGTCGACACAATCTTTTTGAATAGAAATAGCCTTGTTGAAAAGTGTCTTTGCCTTGCTTGCATCATTGTTTTCCTGAAAAACTTTTCCGGCTTCCACCAAATGGTGGGCCAGGATATTCTCATGGGGGCCTCTTTCAAGCCTGGAAATTTTTTGCCGGGTGGCATAGGCATTTTCCCAGTCTTTCAACCCTTCATAAATCCGTTCGATTTCTTTAAGTGTTCTTACATCGTCGGGCCTTTTCTGAGAGACCTGAAGAAATGTCTTGAGCGCACGGTTCAGAAAACCTCCCTTTTGGTAGTCTTTTCCCAAATCGAAAAGCGCCCCGATTTTGATCTGTTCATCAATATTGGGCCGTAAAATGATATTCTGACGAATTCTGATAGCACGGTCGATATCGCCCTTTGATCGGTATAGATTTCCCAGCGTCACATAGGTTTCGATGGTATCTGAATTCACTTTAACAGATTTTGTAAACTCCTCAATAGCTTGATCGTGATCTTTGGAAAGGAGGTATTGAACCCCTTTGAAAAAGGAGCTATCCCCTCTGTTTGCGGCTGCCGGCAGCTTATCTTCCCCGGGCGACCGCACGCGTTTTCCCAGAAATAAGCCGACCAATAGAAAAACAACCGCCGTCAGGAGGATCTGCTGGCTTCCACCGCTGATAAACCATTGCCAGGTTGATTCCAGCATGGGGGTCGCTCCTTCAGATTCAAAAGATTCAAATTTGATGGCTTTTAGTTTACAATTATGAGTTGGCAGGAGTGGCTGATGGATCCAAATTGTCATCTGAACGCATGTCGTCCGTCGTTACCGGCAGATTTCGAAGGGAGTTCAGTTCCATCTCATTATTTTTTACGTCCTTCATTAGGGCTTTGATCTGCCGTTTGAAAGATAGGCGCTCCGTTAGCCCGAAAAGCCAGGTCACCAAAACGCCAAGGAGAAACGTGACCACTGCAATGAGAAATATGGACAGGTCTGCGGTCTGGTAGTCAAAAAAGAGCAGGTTTGCCTTGAAATTGATCTTGGTTGTTAAAGCGGCATAGTTTTGAACCGACAGCACCACAATAAGAAGCAAAAAAAGAATAATCACAAGCACCTTGATCTGTTTCATACCGGACCTCCATCTTTGATTATCAATCTCTAGAGTTTATGGAAAAACCAATTAATGAAAAAAGACAGCCTCGTAAAAAGCCGTCACCCCGTTGAAAAACGGGGTCCAGTGCTTCTGCATATGCCTGATAACACTGGATTCCGGCTTTCGCCGGAATGACGCAAAGAAAGCATTTTTCACCTATTACGAATGCATTAAAAAAAATAGAATTCAAAAAAAATGACACCCTAAACCGGAATAATCCGCCCCTGAATCGTCTCCGAAACCTCCAGGATGCCGATGCTGTTTAAACCATTTTTACTGTAGCCGGTGGCCGTGCCGGGGTTAAACAGCAAAACACCTTCCTTTACATGATTGGCAGCGATGTGCGAGTGACCGTAAATGATCACATCAACATTGGTAAAGTGGGGCAATATCCGATCCTCTAAGCCCACCGCAGGGCCCCATCCATGAACAATCCCCACTCGGTGCGGTCCTACTTCCACAATTTTTTTCTCGGGAAGCAGGGCCTTTATTTCAAAGGGGTCCATGTTTCCCTGAACACCGTGAAATACATCTTTTTCAAGAAACTTCAGGATATTGGTAGATACGATATCTCCAGCGTGAATAATCATATCCACATCGGAGAGATATTGGTTATAGACATCAACAAATTTCTGAGTGACTTGATATAGATGCGTGTCCGAAAGGACCCCAATTTTCATGTCTTCGCTCCAAAAAACAAGGGACAAACAGCCCCTCTGATCCAAAGCCATCGAGAGTATACCAACCTATGAAAAAAAGACAAGATTTATCTGGGCGTGTGCCAAAGCATTGACGGGGGAAAAATATTTTTGTAAGAACAACGAACGATCAACCGATACCAAAATAGAAAGGTAAAAAAATGCCCATATATGAATTCTATTGTTCTGAATGTCATATGATTTTCAACTTTCTTTCCAAAACCATCAACACGGAAAAAAGGCCTGTTTGCCCGCAATGTAGCAAGGCAAAGCTGGAAAGGCACATGTCAGTGTTCGCCACACCGCGAAATCGTGGGGAAGAAGAAGACTCGCCCATTCCGGATCTGGACGAAAGCAAAATGGAACAGGCCATGAATGTACTGGCAGCAGAAGCAGAGCATCTGGATGAAAATGACCCGAGACAAGCCGCCAAGCTCATGCGCAAGCTAACCGATATGACCGGTCTCAATCTGGGAGATGGTATGGAAGAAGCTTTGAGCCGCATGGAAAGGGGCGAGGACCCGGAAGCCATCGAATCTGAGATGGGGGATCTCTTGGAAGGCGACGACCCCTTTTCGTTTGGGAAAAAAGCGCTCAAGGCACGGAAAGAACGGCCGCCGAGAGTGGATGAAACGCTTTATGATTTATGAACAGCCGTTTCCGGTTTTCGGTTACTGGTTGCCGGTTTCAAATCGAGAGTCACATTAAGATTCTTGCTTTTCACCCGGCAACTGACAACCGGAAACTGATTCTTCAAATCTCAACCAATTCAATCTCCCCCCAAGTAGCCATAGTATCTTTCACAATAACCACACCCCCCACAATACCGCCGATCTCCTCAGCCCAATGGGCCACAAATTCAAGGTCAGCGATTTTCTTGACCCGATTACCCAGGGCGGTGGCGGCGGCATCAGCCAAGGCTGTTGATTTTGCCAGAAGGCAAACCACATCGGTAATTCCGCGGCTTAAGGAATGACCCACCGTTGCCGAAGAAGAGCATATGCCAAGGGGCATCTGTCCCTCTGGAATATGCAGTCCGAATTTCCCACTTAAGGGGGATGGCCCTGCAAAAATTGAAACGGTAACAGGCCGTTT
>JGI11705J14877_10001479_pt1 | contig 13439 bp, 19 predicted proteins | sample Etolaghawater15m_FD_14877 | JGI IMG/M metagenome (IMG submission 14877) | reverse complement strand
AACTGCGACTACTTCAACAATGGCAAGAAAGTACTCAAGGCTCTCGATGCAGATGCCACGATGGGTGCCTGCATGAAGTTCAAGTTCCTCTGCGCTGCTGAGGCTTCCTGTCAGGCTTGGGAGTGTGAGTCTGAGGGTTGGGATGACTGATGCCTCTCAGTAAAGCAGGCAAGAAGATCAAGGCTAAACTAGAAAAACAGTATGGCGAAAAGAAGGGCGAGGGAATCTTCTACGCTATGGAAAACAAGGGGGAGATTCCTGGAATGAACAAGATGAAGGGTTATGCCGCTGGTGGCATGATGAAGGAAGTGCCTGAGGACAACAAGGGTCTCAGCAAACTTCCTAAGGAAGTTCGTAATAATATGGGCTACATGGCCAAGGGTGGCATGGTTAAGGGTTACAACGTCGGTGGTATGGTTAAGTCCACTGGCAAGATGAACACTGGCATTAAGAAGTGTGGTGAATAACATGGCAAATCGTGATGAAATGAGCTTTGGCAGAGCCTTTGCAGATGCCCGTAAGGAAATGGGTGGTGGCAAGACTTTTACCTGGCGTGGCAATAAGTACACCACGGACTTGGCTGAGGAGGCTCCTGCTAGGGGTTCTCGTGGCTCTACAAGCCGTGCCCCTACGGAGTCTGCACGTCCCCAGGCTCGTCGTCGTTCCGTGGATGAAGTTGCACGTAGTGCTTCTGCAGCTATCGACCGTGCAGAGGGTAAGCCTGCTACTCGTCCCCAACGGAATCCTCGCAGAGTTCCTGGCCCGAATGAAGGCACTGCCACCTCTGTGTCTACACCCCGTGTAACATCTGGGCCTATTGATAGAGAAGTCAGAAGAGACCCTCGTGACAAAGCACCAACCCCCACTAAAGTTAACCGTGCGGATGTTATTCCGCAAATCGTTGAAAGCTTTATTAACGATGCTACCACTCCCTCCCTGAGAACTGGTGCAATAAAAATTGCAGAGGAGGGTGCCAGAAATAGAGTCCCTGGTCGTGCAATTATTATGGCAATCCAAAACTTTTTGCGTGGTGAAGGCCCGACTGACCCTTCTGTAATTCTCAGAGAGGGTCGTCCGTCTGGCATGGCTAAGGGTGGTATGGCCAAGAAGCAAGGCTATGCTCGTGGTGGCATGGTTAAGAAGGGGAACACTGACCGTCGTGGCAAGGGTATGTTCTACGACTCTAAGTCCCCCAGAGGTTACAAATGAGACTTGTTAATGATAAAGTTCTTGGGCACATGGGTGATGTCCTGGCAGAAAAGATTCGTGGAGAGTGGCATACTAAGGATGCTGCCATCCTCCAGTTTATCTCTGACCAGGAGGAAGTGGTTCGGGCTAGGGATGAGAAGGGTCACTTTATTCCTGATGACCCTACCACTCCCGAGGTGAATGAAGCCTGGACTACTAAGCTCAAGAAGAAGGCTACCAAAAAGAAATGACCCTTTACAGCCAAGGCAAGCCAGCACGTACTGTCAGTAAGGGTGTCATCTGTGACACTCAGGATGCCGTAGAGACACTCTACACCTGTCCTTCTAACTGTCGTGCTGAGGTGACCATGCTGTTCTGTGTGAATGCAAATGGTAACACCACTGCCCTGGCTAAGTGGGTACGAGCAAGTGACTCTGCTGAGTTTAGGCTTATTGGTGGTAAGAACCTAGGCGTAGGTGAGTTTGTTCTACTCACAGATGCTACACTTGTACTGGAACCCGGTGATGCCCTTAAGTGTGTTGCTTCAGGTAATGCTTCCCCAGAACTAGACTTTATGTGTACTGTTACTGAGACCTTCATTCCAGTAGGCTAGTCTGCATAACGGGATTGCATTCTTATCTGTAGTATAGTATAGTGATTCTGGTATAACTACTCCGTCTCAACAAAGGAGTAGACCAATGCTTAAGAAGATCCTAGACTTTATCAACGACTACCACGAGAAGAGAGTCGCCTACATTCAACTCAACTACCTGACTGACAAGCAGTTGCAGGACTTGGGTCTGAAAAGATCAGAGATTGTGGACACAGTTTATGGCCGAAAAAAAGTCTAAAGTAAACGAGGCTGGCAACTACACCAAGCCTGCCATGCGGAAGCGCCTCTTTGAGAAGATCAAGGCTGGCACCAAGGGTGGCAAGGCTGGGCAGTGGTCGGCCAGGAAAGCACAGCTTTTGGCCAGTGAATATAAAAAAGCTGGTGGAGGCTACAAGTGACTAAGAAAGCCCCACAGAAAAGCCTAGACAAGTGGACCAAGCAGGACTGGCGTACTAAGTCAGGCAAGCCATCCACTCAGGGACCGAAGGCTACAGGTGAACGTTACCTACCTGCTAAGGCAATCTCCGCACTCTCTGCGGAGGAATACGCAAGAACCTCCGCAAAGAAGCGCAGGGACACCAAGGCAGGTAAACAACACTCCAGTCAGCCAAAGACTATCGCTAAGAAAACCAGCAGACACAGGAAATCCTAATGGCACGTACAGAAATGCAACAGAAGTTTCTCGATGTCCTCTTTGAAGAGGCAGAGGGTAACTTTGTGAAGGCTAAGAAACTGGCGGGCTACAGTGACAATGTGGCTACGTCTGTTATCGTTGATGCTCTTGAGGATGACATTGCAGAACTGGTCAAGAAGTACTTGGCTCGTTCTGGTGTTAAGGCTGCATACACCATGCACCAGGCAATGGTTAACCCCACTGACCTGGGTGTGAAAGAGAAGATGTCTGCAGCTAAGGACATCCTTGACCGTGCTGGGTTCAAGGCTACGGACAAAGTGGAAGTTAAGTCAGAGACTCCTCTGTTTATTCTTCCTGCTAAAAAAGATGAGGATTGACAAACAATCCCAGAAGAGGTAGCATGGCTAGACTAAAAAGAACATGGACACTACCCCCACCTGAGGAAACGGAAGAAGAGTATATCTGGTACCCTGTTGTTCGAGTTGGAAGGTTTATTCCCTTTGGCTACGAACAAGACCCAGATGACCCAGACATCTTACTCCCTATCCCTGAAGAGCTTGAACTGTTTGAACAAGCCAAGAAGCACTTGAAGCAGTACAGTTACAGACAAGTAGCTGCATGGCTGAGTGAGCAGAGTGGGAGACCAATATCCCACGTGGGTTTGTTTAAGAGGGTTAAACTTGAGCAGGGACGTAAGAGACAAGCTTCAAATCTCCGCTACCTTGCCGAAAGGTACAAGGCGGCGCTCGAAAAAGCCGAGAAAATCGAACGTCACAGAGTCGGTGCAAGAGGCACCCCAGACGGTGACGGAGAGACCGACAGTACCTGCTCAGGCGAGTCCAGAGAAGATCGAGGTTAAGAAGGCGCAGGAAGTAATCTTCCAGCCTAACCCTGGTCCTCAGACCGACTTCCTGTCCGCACCTGAGCAAGAAGTACTGTACGGTGGTGCTGCTGGTGGTGGCAAGTCCTACGCTATGCTGGCTGACCCCGTACGGTACTTCAATAATCCCAAAGCAAGGATGCTCCTTGTCCGTAGAACTACGGAAGAGTTGAGAGAACTTGTGGCGGTCTCCAAGGAACTCTACCCACGTGCCATCCCTGGCATTAAGTTCCTTGAGAGAGATAAGACCTGGGTGGCTCCCTCTGGTGCCTCCCTCTGGCTGTCCTACCTCGACCGAGAGGATGACGTGAGCCGTTACCAGGGTCAGGCGTACACCTGGATTGGTTTTGACGAGTTGACACAGTGGCCCACACCCTATGCCTGGGACTACATGCGTACTCGTCTCCGTACCAGTAAGGACTCTGGCCTCAAGCTGTACCAGAGGGCCACGACAAACCCTGGCGGTCCTGGGCATCAGTGGGTCAAGAAGATGTTCGTTGACCCCTCAGCCCCTGGGACTCCCTTCTGGGCTAAGGATCTAGACTCGGGTGAAGTTATTACCTGGCCCAAGGGTCACAGCCTTGAGGGACAGCCTTTACTTAAACGCCGTTTTATCCCTGCTACTCTGCACGACAACCCCTACCTAGCAGATGACGGGATGTACGAGGCAAACCTGCTGTCTATGCCAGAGCATTTGCGTAAGCAGCTACTAGAGGGCAACTGGGATATCAACCAGGGTGCAGCCTTCCCTGAGTTTAGTCGTAGGCTACACGTTATCGAACCCTTCGATATCCCGAATAGCTGGACTAAGTTTAGGGCTGCTGACTACGGATACGGTTCCTACTCTGGTGTACTCTGGATTGCTGTGTCTCCCTCAGAACAGTTGATCGTCTACAGAGAATTGTATGTGTCTCGTGTGATTGCTACTGACTTGGCTGACATGGTTCTTGAGCGTGAGGAGGGGGAGAAGATTCGCTATGGTGTACTCGACTCCTCACTCTGGCACAAGCGTGGTGACACTGGTCCCAGCCTAGCAGAGCAGATGATCCTCAGGGGTTGTCGGTGGAGACCTGCAGACAGATCCAGGGGTTCCCGTGTGGCTGGTAAGAACGAGATCCACAGGAGACTACAGGTGGATGACTTTACTGATGAGCCTCGGCTGGTAATCTTTAACACCTGCACCAACCTGATCTCTCAACTCCCCTCCATCCCTCTTGACAAGAACAACCCTGAGGATGTGGACACCAAGTCAGAGGATCACCTGTATGATGCGCTGCGTTATGCTGTGATGACAAGACCACGAAGCTCTCTGTTTGACTTTGACCCACTCACCCAAAGATCTGGCTTCCAGGCCGCTGACTCAACCTTTGGTTACTAAGTAAGGACGTAACATGGACGAAGATGAAATCATTGACTCCGCAAACTCGGTATCCCTTGAGGATGTGGCTGAGAATGACTTCAATGACCCTAAGGCTGGCACGATTGTCGGATTCGTAGAGAGTCGGTTCAAGCGGGCAGAAGACGCTCGTTATATTGATGAACAGCGTTGGATCAGAGCATACAGAAACTACCGTGGTATCTACGGCCCTGATGTTCAGTTTACTTCCACTGAAAAGTCTAAGATCTTTGTCAAGGTAACCAAGACGAAGACCCTGGCTGCATACGGCCAGATTGTTGACGTTCTCTTTGGTGCCAACCGCTTCCCCATTACCATTGACCCCACCACTCTCCCTGAGGGTATCTCTGAGGCAGTCCACTTTGAGACCAACCCTCAGATGGATGCAGTGCAGGATCAACCCCAGCAGGACATGTCCCTTCTTCCTGGGGAGACTTATCCTGAGTTCCTGGAACGCCTTGGTGGTCTTCGTGACAAGCTGTCCCCTGTTGAGGGTAAGCTGAAGGAGGGTGAGGGTACAACCCCCACAGCTATCAGCCTCCACCCAGCCATGCTGTCTGCAAAGAAAATGGAGAAGAAGATCCACGACCAGTTGGAGGAGTCCAACGCAAAGAAGCAACTTCGTGTTGCAGCCTTTGAGTGTGCCCTGTTTGGCACTGGTGTAATGAAGGGTCCGTTTGCCATCGACAAGGAGTATCCCAACTGGGATGAGGATGGCACCTACAACCCCACCTTCAAGACTGTCCCCCAGACTTCCTCTGTGTCTGTGTGGAACTTCTATCCCGATCCCGATGCTGCCAACATGGAAGAGGCAGAGCATGTCATCGAGCGTCATAAGATGTCTCGTAGTCAACTCCGTGCCCTCAAGCGTCGTCCCTTCTTCCGTCACAACGCCATTGACAAAGCCCTTGCCGCTGGTGAGGACTACATCAAGGAGTGGTGGGAGCAGGAGATGGAGGATGAGTCCAACGAGTCCCGCACAGAACGCTTTGAGGTTCTGGAGTTCTGGGGCTACGTAGACACCGAGCTTCTCGAAGACTATGACGTTGAGATTCCCCGTGAGTTGAAGGATCTGGATCAGGTCAGTGTCAACATCTGGATCTGTCAGGGTCAGGTTCTCCGTCTGGTAATGAACCCCTTCACCCCCGCATACCTCCCCTACTACGCAGTTCCCTACGAGGTTAATCCCTATAGCATGTTCGGTGTGGGTATTGCTGAGAACATGGATGACACTCAGACGCTGATGAATGGCTTCATGCGTATGGCTGTGGACAATGCTGCACTCTCGGGTAACCTGATTATCGAGATTGACGAGACCAACCTTGTTCCTGGTCAAGACCTCTCGGTCTACCCCGGCAAAGTCTTCCGTCGTCAGGGTGGTGCCCCAGGTCAGGCAATCTTTGGCACAAAGTTCCCCAACGTATCCAACGAGAATATGCAACTCTTCGACAAGGCTCGTGTCCTTGCTGATGAATCCACTGGCTTCCCGTCATTCGCCCACGGCCAGACTGGTGTTGCTGGTGTAGGCAGAACAGCCTCGGGTATCTCGATGCTGATGTCTGCTGCCAATGGCTCCATCCGTACTGTGGTGAAGAACATCGACGACTACCTGCTTGCACCCCTGGGTAAAGCCTTCTTCAACTTCAACATGCAGTTTGACTTTGATCCTGAGATCAAGGGTGACCTGGAAGTGAAGGCACAGGGTACTGAGTCTCTGATGGCCAACGAAGTCCGTAGCCAGCGTCTGATGCAGTTCCTCGGTGTTGTCAGTAACCCTGCACTCGCACCCTTCGCTCGTATGGACTACATCGTGCGTGAGATTGCTAAGTCGATGGATCTCGATCCTGACAAAGTTGCAAACTCGATGGCAGATGCAGCTATCCAGGCTGAGATCCTCAAGCAGTTCCAGGCTGAGAACCCACAGCCCCAGCAGCAGCCCCAGGGCGGTGCTCCAGCAGGGGTACAGGTTCAGGATACCCAGGGTAGCGGCGGTGGTAACATCGGTACTGGCAGTACTCCTGTGCCTGGTGAGCAGGGCTTCTCTGGTAATACTGGTGGGTTGCCGCAATGAGCCTGAAGCTTCTTGTGAATAACCCAGACATCTGGAAGGCTCTCCTTGCAGAACTAGAGGAACGGATCGAACTGACTCATAAGAATCTGGAGCAGATGAATGCAGCAGATGAACTGTATCGTCTGCAGGGTGAGGCTCGGGCCTACAGAAAATTGCTGAATTTGAGGGATAAAGTTAATGCAGGATAAAGACAACATGAATGAACAGATGAGCCTCTTTGATATGGGCGGTCTGGCTGATGATGGTGCAATGCGTGATCCCGTGAGTGGTAACGAAGTGCCCCCTGGCTCAATGGCCTCAGAGGTTCGTGATGACGTTCCTGCAATGCTCTCAGAAGGAGAGTACATTGTTCCCGCAGATGTGGTACGCTTCTTCGGTGTGAGGTTCTTTGAAGATCTTCGGAGTCAAGCCAAGCAAGGTTTGATGGACATGGAGCGTAATGGTCGCATCGGCGGTGAGCCTGTGGATGCCCCGATGACTGAGGGTGACCTCACCCCAGAAGAGATGGCAATGCTAACTGAGATTACTGGTATGTATGCTGGTGGTGATGTTAAGAGATCCTCCCAGGAACGTATGTCTCTCCAGGAAGTTCTCTCCAGTAATATGAGCATCTATGATGCTATCAATAGCCCTGTTCGAGTGTATACTCCGGGTGGGGATGAAGCGACTACCCCTGAGATGAAGAGGGAGTTGTTTCAGAAGCTTGGGCTTATACAGATTGCAGAAGCTTCAGGTATGGCTCAGGGTGGTATGGTTATGGAAGACCCCCGCATGGCTCAGTACAATATGGCAAGCTATGCTGCCAGTATTCCTAACCAGCCTATGCGGGGTTTTAACGAGGGTGGTCTTCAGCCTGGTGTCGCTAGCATGACTCAGGAAGACTTTATGAATCAGGCGCAACAGGGTGGTGGTTTCCAACTACCCCGGAGTATCTTTACCCCTCCTGCACCTACGACCCCTACCACTCAAGAGCCTGAATTTACCCCGGTAATGCTGTACAGCCCCACAGGTATAGCAATCCTTGCCAGTAGTCAGGAACAGTATAACGACCTTATTGCACAGGGTTACACAACGTCACCCAGCCCAACACCTGTAACTCCTGATGATGACAGCGGTGATGGTGGTGATGGTGGTCCCCCCGGTGGTGCAGGGGGTGGTTTCTCCTTGAGTGAGGAAAACCGTGAAGCCCTGGCAAGCGACCCACTAAAGTTTGGCACAGAAGCTCTTGGGTTTGAGATGCCTTTTGGTGCTGACACTGGAGATGTCGCAGGGTTGGGTCTGATTGCTGCTGGACCCGCAGGTGCTCTTGCAGGTGGTTTTGTCGGTGCTGCTATGGAGCTTGACAATATTGCTAAGGCTAAGGCAGGTTTGATCGAGGCCAGAGCACAGGGTCTTCAAGATACCCCAGAGTTTGCAGCCCTGGATGCTGCAGTAAAAGCTGCAGAAAAAGACCTAAGCGGCCCTGCAAGATTCCTCAGCAACGTCCTCGGGTTTGGTGATGGTAAAAATTATGCTGCCTCTGTTACTGGTATGACACCTACTCCCCCAACCAGGGCTGGAGTAACACCCCCTGGTAGTGGAGTAACACCTCCTGGTGGTGGGGGAGGTACCCCTCGTGCCCCAACAACTTCTCCTGTGCCAACTCAAAGACCTGATAGGGATTCAGATGGTCCAGCAGCAGAATCTCCGGCAGACCGAGCTAGACGGGGATCTGAAGCAGTTATCTCGGCTGCTGAGAAAAACCTTGCATCTGAAGAAGAGCTTGCCGATATGCGAGCGGAGGCAACTAAAGCAGAGGCTCAACTTGCAGATATTGAAAGTAGAGCATCGGGCGGAAGAAACACCACAGGCCGTGTTGGGTTTGAAGGTGGTGGCCTCGTAGCCAAACCAACTCGTAAAAAACCGGTTGCAAAGAAAAAATAACCTGCTATGCTATTAGCAGCATAAGGCTACCTAGGGGTTCTTCAAGTCCCCTGGCCCCAACATAAGGATAGACTAATGGCCCAACTTGATACTGTAAAGACTCAGAAGACTGCTGGATATGTTGACCGTGGATTTAACCACGCCAAGAAGCAGAAGATGCTTGAGGAAGAAGAGAAAGAGATTGCTCGACTAGAAGCTCAACAACGGGGTGAGACCTATGAAGAAGGGTCCGAGGAATCCGATAGCGAGGCACCTAAGGCAACCCAAGTTCAGGAAACAAGTGGTTCCGAACAAGAAGAAGCCGACACGGAAGCCGAAGCACAGGAAGATGACTCTAACCTGACCGCTGAAGAGAAGTCCTTCAAGAAGCGTTATGGTGACCTACGTCGCCACATGCAACTCAAGGAGAAGGAGTGGCAGGATCGTCTTGAGGCTCTTGAGGGTCGAGCAAAGACTCACAACATTATTCCACCCAAGTCTGATGAGGATATCGAGAAGTGGGCAAAGAGATACCCTGATGTTGCGGGTATTGTAGAGACGATTGCTGCAAAGAAGGCACAGGAACTCTTTAAGACTGCAGAGTCTCGCCTTGCTGAATTTGATAAGGTTCAGTACGAGGCTACACGCACTAAGGCTGAGAATCAGATTCGGGATACACACCCTGACTTTGACAAGCTTCGTGCAAGTGATGAATTTCATGAGTGGGCAGATGCTCAACCCAAGTGGGTTCAGGATGCCCTCTACGAGAATGCAGATGACCCTGCCTCGGTTGTCCGTGTGATTGACCTCTACAAAGTAGACAAGGGTCTTAATCCTGCGGCACGTAAGCAGTCTGCAAAGGATGCCGCCTCGGCTGTGACACGAAAGTCTGCCAAGGCAAGCATAGATCCTGATGACTCCTCAAACTATCTTAAGGAGTCTCAGGTCGCCAGGATGTCTGCAGAGGAGTTTGAGAAACACTCTGACGACATCAACCAGGCAATTCGTTCTGGAAAATTTATCTATGATATCTCTGGTAGAGCAAGATAAGTGTTGACAAGCGTTTTGTTCTGGATATAACTAAGCACCAGTAGTCACGAGCCTCCCTCAGGGATTACCTCAGACTACAAAGCTTCCCAAAGCCTAAACGACAAGTAAGAACTACCTGGACAAGTACAGGCCCGTCCCTCCCCGAGTTGGCCGACTTAGGGAGGGTACGCACCCTAGAACGTGCAGCCTCTTGATTGTGATGTTTAGCTTTCTCATCAAAGCCAAACTATCATAGGAGGATATAACATGGCTTTTCAATCCGCTGCAGGATGGGGTAACCTGCCCAACGGGAATTTCTCGTCGGTAATCTACTCCAAGAAGGTGCAACTTGCACTTCGCAAGTCTACCGTTGTTGGTGACATCACCAACTCTGACTACTTCGGTGAGATTGCTTCGCAGGGCGATACCGTCCGCATCATCAAGGAACCTGAAATCTCGGTCTCGTCCTACGCTCGTGGTACGCAGATCACTGCTCAGGATCTGGATGACGAAGACTTCTCGCTCGTTATCGACAAGTCGAACTACTTTGCTTTCAAAGTCGATGACATTGAAGAAGCTCACTCGCATGTGAACTTCATGGACCTGGCAACCAACCGTGCTGCCTACCGTCTTGCCGACCAGTACGACCAGGAAGTCCTGGGCTACCTGTCGGGCTACAAGCAGTCGGCTCTTCATGCTGCTGCTGACGCAGTCAATGATGTCGTCAACGGCACCAAGGCTGTGGACACTGCTGGTTCGGACGAACTGCTTGCTTCCATGAAGCTGAACAAGGGTAAGTTTGGTAACATCACGACGACTTCGGCTGGCGATCACTCGATCCCCGTTGCTGCTCGTCTGCCTGGTGCCACTGCTCTGCCCACCGCCTACGTTTCGCCTGTCATGTTGATTAACCGTATGGGTCGTCTTCTTGACCAGCAGAACGTGGACAAGGCTGGTCGCTGGATCGTCATCGANCCGATCATGATGGAAGTCCTGATGGACGAAGACAGCCGTTTCCTGAACGCTGACTTCGGTGACTCGGGTGCTCTCCGTAATGGTCTGGCCCTGACCAACTGGAACGGCTTCCGTGTGTACGTGTCGAACAACCTGCCGCAAGTTGGCGGTGGTGCTGGCACTACGGGTACTGCAAACCAGAACACCGACTATGGTGTTATCGTCGCTGGCCACGAGTCGGCTGTTGCAACTGCAGAGCAGATCAACAAGACCGAAACCTATCGTGACCCCGACTCGTTTGCTGACATCGTGCGTGGTATGCACTTGTATGGTCGTAAAATCCTCAGAAGCGAGGCGCTGGTAACAGCAAAATACAACCTCGCCTGATGCGCTTTACTAGAGTAATCTAGTATCGAAACCCCCTTAATTCAGAGAAACCCTAAGGAGTTTGGACGACTCTATGGCAACTCTGAGCGAAGCCCGAAAGGGAACGTGCAACGACTAGGGAGCCATCCCGTACCTTCAAGTGAAGGGAAATAGGGGGAAACCGAATTGACAAACCTCGGTTTTTGATATAGTCTAATCTGCATGGAAACATGCAGCAGAGGTAAAGATGGTACAGAAAATAAAACTTCCAGAGGGTCACCCTTACAAAGATGGAAGAACTTGCACTAGCTGCGGAGAGTTTAAACCTGCCTCCCAGTTTACATTGGAAAAAGACTCCCGAGCTTTTGGTGGAGTTGCTATGAGATCCAAGTGCAAACCCTGTAACGAGTTTCGTAAGTACAAAGGTTTTATTAAACGTACTTATGGGATTACTTACGAGCAGTATGAAGAGTTGCTTGAACAACAAAACCATTGCTGTGCAATCTGCAAGAGTAAGGTTTCTAGTTCGAGAACAAGTAGACTCTTCGTAGACCACTGCCATGACAGTCTAGAGGTTAGAGGGCTTTTATGTTCCTCATGCAATCACGGCCTCGGACTTTTCAAGGATAGCCCTACACTGCTTAAACGTGCCATACACTACTTAGCCTCGGGTAAAGACTAACGCTCTTTGCTGAATATAAATGAAGATCCTTCGTCCTGAAGCTCTTGTGACTGCAAAATACAACCTCGCCTGATAGGAGAACTAAATCATGGCTACTGTTACTACCCTCGCAGGTGGCGCAACCGCAGGCCGTACTGCTGGTTCCGTTCCCTATCTCGTCAGCGTAAACATTGACCTCGCTGCTGCTGCAACTGCTAAGGGTTCGGCCCTGGCTGCTGCAGACATCATCGAAGCAATCAGTGTTCCCGCAAACACCGTTGCCCTGACTGCTGGTATCGAGGTTATCTCGGCACTGGTTGGTGAGTCGGCAGACACCCGTCTTCTGTTGGGTGTCACTGGTGGTGATGTTGACGCATTCGTCGCATCCTGGGACGCAACTGCTGCTGCCGCTGGTGCTTATGCTCCTGCTGCTGCGACTGTCCCCGTTGTGTTCGGCACGGCTGACACCATCGACCTCGAAATCGACGCTGCCACGACTGCTCCGACCGCAGGTACTCTGCGTGTCTGGGCTGTCCTGATGGATGTTGATGGTCGCTATGGTGCGGCTGAAGCTGACCGTGATCAACTCGCATAATAACAGAGGGGGGCTGCTTCGGTGGCCCCCCACTCTCCCATGAGAATACTTCATTCTAAGAAAAAAGTTGAAGGTTTTGAACACCGTATTTTTTCTTTGGATGACGTGTACTGGAAGCTGGATGAGGCTGCAGTTCTAGACCGCAAGTTTAGAGAAGCCTTATCTAAGTCGCTAGATGAACAGGGGATGCTGTGGTCTCCTATTGTGTGGAAGCAGTCTGTATTTCTCACCTACTTAAAAGAGAGTAAGAGAAGACATGACCCTGCTAAGTCCATAGAGATTGATCTGGAGTACAGGGTTGCCATAGGCAACAACAGGTTCCACTACGCACAGCAAAGAGGTTACACTCACATAGAGTGTGTTGTAGCCGATAGATGGCAAAGCCGAGACTTAATCCTTTCTCACACTGAGATGGAATACAAGAAAGACTTTTGATACATGTCAAACTATGTCACCCTTGTCAATAAACTTCTTGTCAGACTGAACGAGGTTACTCTTGATACTGGGGGTGACGGTTTTGATACTGTGCGTAACGTACAGCAGTTGGCAAAGAATGCCATCAATGATTCTATTAGACAGATTGCACAGACTGGTGAGGAGTGGCCCTTCCTTAAGAACACTTACACCCAGACTCTGACTGCAGGTACGAGAACATATAATTTCCCTGCAGATGCCTCTAGCGTAGACTGGGAGAGCTTCTACCTTAAGAAACTCACCGCTGCAAACAACAACCCCAAGTTTCTCCCCGCCATTAACTACCAGAACTACACTCAGAACTTCCGGGTTCTTGATGATGAGGGTGATACGGGTTCTGGTATTACTGCTCCCGACTACGTGTATGATACGTATGGTGAGAGCTTTGGCGTCACCCCTGTTCCTGATGCTGCCTACGAGATTGAGTATGTCTACTGGAGTGTTCCGACTGACCTGAATGCTTTTAGTGACAACTGCATCATCCCTACTCGCTTCGACTACGTTATCCTTGACGGTGCCATGATGATCATGATGCGCTTCCGTAGTAACGAGCAGAGTGCTGCAGTCCACCAGAATAACTTTGATGCAGGTATCCGTACTATGCGTCGGGTTCTGATGGACCAGCCTATGACTGTCAGATCCACAGTTATCGAAGGCTCCACTAATGCCCGATAAT
>JGI11705J14877_10001478_pt1 | contig 13441 bp, 13 predicted proteins | sample Etolaghawater15m_FD_14877 | JGI IMG/M metagenome (IMG submission 14877) | reverse complement strand
TCCGGCGCGCCGCTGAAACCGCCAACGCACTGGGATTTATTGAGAAACTCGAAAATGGCTTTTTGCAGGAACTGGGGGAGCGGGGGGCCAGCCTTTCAGGGGGCCAGCGGCAACTGCTTTCTTTTGCCCGGGCCCTTGCCAGTGATCCCCGTTTGCTGATTCTGGATGAGGCCACCAGCAGCGTGGACCCGGAAACCGAGCGTCTCATTCAGGCGGCCATTTCAAAAATGGCCCACAAACGAACCACCCTGGTCGTCGCCCACCGCCTCTCCACGGTCAGGGATGCGGACCGGATTATGGTGATGCATCACGGACGGATTCGGGAGCAGGGCACCCATGAAGAATTGATGGCTATGGAAGGGCTTTATTACAAGTTAAGCCGGCGTTGGGAGCGGGGGATTTGATCCAAGGTCTCACGCAAAGGCGCCAAGCCGCAAAGCTTTTCTCGTCTCTTGTTTCCACGCTTCTGAATATGGACGAAGCGGAAACTACCTGTTTTTTTTAGACGCTTTTAGTTCGTCTGCATCGAAAAGAATATTACGTCCCACCCGCTGGAAAGGAATTTTTTCTGCTTTGATCCATCGACGCAATGTGATTTCAGAAATCTCCAAGTATTGCGCCGCTTCTTTGACCGTAAAAGGTGAGCGTCGGATATCCTCAAAAACTTCTTTCTGAGTGTATTTGTCTTTTGAAAATCCTTGCCGTGCAATAACGGAGAACAGCTTTTCTCTTTCTTCCACGGGCATTTGCAGCATGTCTTCATAGACTTTTTCGGCGGTAATCATAATATTTGGACCCCTTTCAGGTATCGTTTCAGTGCACGATAGAAATTCTCATGGCCCCCTAGGGTATAAAAGACAATTTCCGATTCCCATGGGCGGTAGGAAATCAAAAATGTCTTTTTCTGATAGAAAAACTTGTGAACTCTAAAATTCGCCAGATCGCCTTTCTTCAAAACCCCCAGTTCCGGATTTTGAACAATTCTTTCAACTTCATCTTCAATAACCAGTTGAAGAGGCCTCGTTTGCTTCTTCACGTACTTTCTAAAAGGCGGTTTGAAATATATTTGCATGATATGGGAATGATATCTCTTTATATCATTTTGTCAATCAGGTTTTTGATTATCGGTTTCGTTTAGGCATAAGAACTCAAAGCAGACTTGCTGGTTACGGAAATACCACATAGAAAGTGCTGCCGCCTGTTTTGAGGCAGCCGTCGCGGTTGTTGATGAATTTGCAGATTGATATTCGCCCGGGGCACATGTCTGTATCGGTGGGGATGTAAGGGCATCTTCTGGTTTCGAAGCGCACTGAAAAATCCATCCGCTCGGAGAAAACTTTTATCCTCAACAGATCCGCACCGGCGCCCCCGGCATTGAACTGGTACGGCCTTTTGGAGGAATACATATCCGTGTCTTGCGTGTGAAAAAACCCGCCGAAAATCAAGTCCCGGTTGGTTTTGGTAATTCCCACCCCGTAATCCTGGGTTGCAATTTGAAGCCCTTTTTCAGAAAGTTTTGAGCGGAGGTCAATACGCCCTTCGTCCGGGGTGTTTTCAATGGCGTTTTTTAAAATGCCGGACAACACCTTTTTTAGCACGTTGCCATCCATTGAAAGCGCAACCGCATCATCCACTCGCAAATTTATTTCAAGATTTCTGTCTCCCATGCCGCTTTCAGCCTCCTGAAGGATGTTTTCCAGGAAAGGTTTTATGCGGATGTTTTCCAGGTTGGTATCGGGTATCGCAAACAGGGTGTCAAGGCGTTGCGCGATGAGGTCTAAAATCTCCATTTTTTGAGATTCATTCTGATCATTAAAGGCGTCTACCAGATCGGCTGCATTTTCGATGATGTTCAGAATGCGAAGCTGTTCGGCAACAGGGCGTTGGTTGAGGATATCCCCGATCTTGAGTTCCAAGTCCATCAGCCGCTGGATCTGGCGTTTGCCCCTCAAGAAAGTTTTGTCGGCTTTGGGGTTCTCCTGGGAGTCCACCAACTGAAAGAGACGCTTGAATGAAGCGGAAAGTACGGCAAGGGGCGTTTTCAGCTCATGGGAAAGATGGTTGATGACCCGCTCTTTGGCCTTGTCCAGGACCTTGAGGTCGTCATAAAGCCTGGCGTTTTCAAGGGCGATGGTGATGTAGTGGCTGACGGACAGGAGCAGTTCTTCGTCATCCGTATCAAAAAGCCCCGCGGTTTTGTTGATGACCTGAAGGGTGCCGATAGCATTTCCCTTGCGATTGATCAGGGGGAGGCAGAGGATGTTGCGCGTTTTAAAATGGGTCTTTTGATCGACTCCGGGATAAAACCGGGGATCCTTGTAAGCGTCGTTGATGATCAGGGATTGCCGGTTCTGAAAGACCCAGCCGGCAATTCCCGTGTCGGCAGCAAAGCGAATTTCGTTTGTGGCAAGATCCGTTGAGACCCTTGACCAGAGCTCATTTTTTTCCGGGTCAAAGATGAAGACGGAGCATTTTTCCGTGCCCATGAAGCGGCGGGTTCGGTCCATAATCACGTGAAAAAGAAGGTCCATGTCCATTTCGGACACGATCACGCGACCCATTTCCAGCAGCATGCGGTGCTGTTGAAGCTGCTTTTCCAGCATCTCTACGGTTTCAACTGAGGGGTCAGATTTTTTTTTGTTCATGTGGCGGACTTCACACAATAAAAACTTTTTTGGGGACCCGGCTGATCATTCGGCACCCCGTTTCCGTGATGGTAAAAACACTTTCCACCCCCACGCCGAATTCGTTGATGAAGTTTATTTTGGGTTCAATACACAGGGTCATCCCCGCTTCAAGAGGTGCCGTTTCCTTGGCGCTGATAATGGGTTGTTCCACCAGATCGAGTCCTATGCCATGGCCCACGAAAGAGACCTTGTAACCGGGGGGGCCCAAGTAGGTTTCCTCGTAGCCCAGGGTTTTGGCACGCTGAACGGAAATTTCATAAAGCCGGTTGATGGGGAGCCCTGGTTTTGCGGCTTCAAGAATGGCATCATGGATTTCTATGGCCGCCATGGACGCTTTAAGGGCTTTTTCAGGCATGGACCCAATGGCGAACATGCGGGTTTCATCCATGTGGTATCCATTGTAAACAAAACCGAAATCAATGAGAATGGGTTCATGGGCGGCCAAATGCCTAAAGCCCGCACCCACGGGAAAGGCGACGCTGGTCCCTTCTCCGCTGAAAGGGGAGTCCAGGAGACCCATTTTTCCTCCATTGGGACCGCTCAGTACATGCCAGGGGTAGACTTCGGACTGATAATCCCGGACCCTTAATTTCCCCCCATGACCGATTTTTCGGGCAAACGCTTCAAACATCCCGGCAAATTCCATTTCCGTATAGCCTTCCCTCAGATGGTTTTGCATATATTCAAAGGTTCTGGCGGAAAGCTTTGCCGTGTTGTCCAGTTGCTCAATTTCCCATGGGGATTTCACGCTTCTGGCTTGATGAATGAGTGAAGATCCGTCCACATGACGCTTGATGGGGAAGAGCTGCCGGTAAAAATCAAAATGAGTGACGGGAAGCACGTCCAGTTCAAAGCCAATGGATTCCGGCAGACGGCCGTATACATCGATAATTCTTCCCGGAACATCTTTGGGAGACGCAATTTCGATGATATGGACAATGGCGGACTCTTCTCTGGCGCGAGGTGCATAGCGTTTGATCAGAAGGAGTGGATCTCCTTGGGCGGGGATGTAGAGAAATCCATTTTGGGCGGTTCCCGCCAAATAGAGCAGGTCTACCCGCTGAACCACAAGAAGCGCGTCAATGTCAACTTTCCGCAAACCTTCTTGGATATGATGGATACGCCTTTCGATTTCAATGTTGGGAATTTTAAAAGGTGCTGTCATAGGGAATGTTCTGTTCGCGTTTGATTTCTGTGCGCTTCATGGTATGATAACCGAAAAAAAGGAGCATGACCACCCATGATTACCGAACGGGGTATTATTGATAAGATTTCAGGGCGAAAGGCCTTCGTGCAAATCCAGAGGAGTTCATCCTGCGCATCATGTGAATCCCGGGATTCATGTGATGTGCACAAAGGAAAACCGATGGAGGTTGAAGTGGACAATCGCCTGAAAGCAAAAGAGAAGGACCTGGTTGAGGTCAGCATGCCCTCAGGGACGTTTCTGATCCTCTCTCTCTACGTCTATTTTATTCCCGTTGCGGCGCTCATCGGCGGCGCCTGGGTGGGTGGAACGCTTCTGGCGCCGCCTCTGGGGCTGAATGCCACAGGCTGTTCCGTTGTGCTGGGGTTTCTGACCATGGGCATCAGTTTTCTACTGCTACGCCGCTTTGACAAAACGCCCGGGGCCAACCGGAAATACCGACCCAGGATGACCCGCATCATAACACGATAACAACCGTAGAAATAAGCCATGAAAAATCTTTAACGGACTGCAGTTGCCGGTTACCGGTTCAAAGGCGCTTCCACCGGAAACTGGTAACCGTAAACCGGAAACGACAAAAAAAAGGGACTCCCTCAAAACCGGGCGATCCCTTTTTTTTGTAATGATAAGAAAGACGTTTAAACCATCCCTTTGAATGCAAAAAAAGCAAGGGAGAGCATTCCAGCGGTTACGAGTCCAATGGACGTATCCTGCAGGGGTTTCGGCACCCTTGCCAGAACAATCCGTTCGCGAAGGCCCGCGAAAAGCACCAGGGCCAGGCCAAAGCCAATGGCGTAGGCGAAGGAGGCGACCAGCGCTTGAATGAAACTGTACTCCTCCATGATGTTGATGAGGCATACACCCATGACCGCGCAATTGGTGGTAATCAGGGGGAGAAATATGCCCAAACCCGCATACAGCGTGGGAATGGATTTTCGAAGGAACATCTCCACAAACTGTACCAGGCTGGCAATCACCATAATGAAGGTGAGGGTTCGCAGGTATTCCAGATCAAAGGGTTTTAGCAGGAGATTATCCACGATCCAGGTGATGGACCCTGCCATGACCAACACGAAAATAACCGCCATGGCCATGCCCGTGGCCGTTTCCATTTTCTTGGATACGCCTAGAAAAGGGCAGTTCCCCAAATATTGCATCAACAGGATATTGTTGACGAAAATACAACTGATAATCAGGATGAGGTAGTCGGACATAATCTACTCCTTGATGGATTACTTTTTGCCCAGCATGTTCATGACGCACAACATGAGCCCAAGGCAGACAAAAGCGCCCGGGGCCTGAACCATGAAACCGAAAGGTTCAAAGGAAGGTCCGAAAACGGGCTTGCCGTAAAACATGCCTGAGCCCAGAATCTCCCGAATGGCGCCCAGCGCGCCCAGAGAAAGGGTAAACCCGAGGCCGATGCCGAGTCCGTCGGCAAGTGAAGGGACAACCTTGTTCTTGGCGGCAAAGGCTTCCGCGCGTCCCAGTACGATGCAGTTCACCACGATGAGGGGAATAAAAATCCCCAGTTTCAGGAACAGCGGATAGGCGAATGCCTGCATGAGCAGTTCCACCACGGTTACGAACGTGGCGATAACTGCGATGAAACACGCGATCCTCACCTTTTTGGGAATGGCGTTTCGAAGCAGCGATATAAGGACATTGGAACATACCAGCACAAAAGTGGTGGCCACCCCCATGCCGACGCCGTTTTCCACGGTTTTTGTCACGGCCAGCACGGGGCAGAGGCCCAAAACCAGTCGAAAAGGCGGGATTTCAGCCCAGAGCCCTTTGGTGAATTCCTGAACAGCCGTTTTTGCCATAACCGATGATCCCCCTATCCTTATGACGCTTTCAGTTTGTTTTTGAGATCGCTTTTCAAGCGTTTGTAGATTTCTCCGGACTGCACCACAGCCCCCGCAACGCCCCGGGATGAGATGGTGGCGCCGCTGATGGAGTCGATTTGCCCGCCGTCGGCCTTGACTTTGAAGACATCGGTGATCGGTTGCCCCTTGAACTGGGCGCCGAATTCCGGATCTGTTTTGGTTTTTGAACCGACGCCAGGTGTTTCGCTGTGGGTGGTCACGGCAACGCCCACAATCTCATCCGTGTCCGTGTTGACGGCAGTGATGACGCCGATGTCGCCGCCGTACCCTTTTCCGTAAGTTTCAAAAGCCACCACATTTTTCTTGCCGTCGAATTCGCCTATAAAGAAATCTCTTTCTTTATCCTGATCCTTCATTTTGAATCGGTCCTGCAATGGATCGTTGGTGCAGCCTTCCAAAATGAGATTGATGGCGGGGCCTTTGACGAAGACGAGTTGCTGATACTCAATACGGTCCTGAGTTGCGTTTCGAACTGCGGCCAGAACGCCCCCGGAGATGCCGCTGAAGATCACAACCGCAATGAAAAGTTTGAAAAGATCACGCATTTTCCATCTCCTTTCCAAGGGCCTTGGGCCTGATTTTATCCAGTAATGGGTTTGCGCAATTTAGCATGAGAATGGCTAAAACAACACCGTCCACCGTGGCCCCGATATTGCGAATCAGCACTGTGAGGAGTCCGGCCAGGGCCCCATAAAGCAGCATGGGTATAAAATTGACCGGGGAAGAAGAATCTTCGGTGGCCAGGAAAAAGGCGCCAATCAGCGTGTAACCGGTCAGAAGGTGAAAACCGGGACCGGCATAGACAGCGGGATTTGCCACATTGAACAGGAGGGCCGTAATGAAAACCCCGGCCAGAAAGGAAAGGGCGATTTCCCAGCGGATGAGGCCGCGCAGGATTAGATAGATCCCTCCGATGATCAGGCCGAGACCGAAAGTGGTTCCGATACCACCGGTCTGACACCCCATGAGCAGGCCACCGATGGTAAATTCCGAAACCGCTTCTACGCCGAAATATTTCAGGGTGGCGAGGGGGTAAATCATGGGAAACCCCAATTCGTAGTTGAGAAGGGCTTCATTAAAGTCCATGAGCCCTTGCCAGGAAAGAAAAATCATGGCTATGGCCACCAGTGCTGGATTGAGCGGGTTGCAGCCGATACCGCCGAAAATCTGTTTTCCCACCACAATGGCCAGGAATGTGCCGATCAACACGACCCACCAGGGGGTTGTGGCGGGCAGGAGCATGGCCAACATAAGACCGATGACGGCGGCATTGCCGTCACCGATGCTGATGGGTCGCTTCATTACAAAATTCATGATGAGTTCCCAGATCATGGCGCAGGATATGGAAAAAGTAACCACAGCCAGGGCCGGTGCCCCATATTGATAGATGCCCATCAATACGGCGGGAAGGGCGGCCAGCATGATATTGTAGCTTTTGATGGCAATGCTGCTCCCATTGTGCCAGTAGGGGGCGTGTGAGCTGACAAACAGCTTCCGGTTATCCATTGGCGCTTTCCTCCGCTTTTTCCATCAGCGACAGTTCATATTTCCCCAGCATGATATAGTGAAAAACAGGAATTTTCGCTTCGCATACGTAACTGCAGAGCCCGCATTCAATACAGGAAAGGAGATCGTATTCAGTAGCGGCAAGCTCATAATTGCTGTTCTCGAGGTGGCGTACCAGCATATTAACAGGAATACGGACAGGGCATGCTCTGATGCATTCGCCGCAATTTACGCAAGGGTCATCGGCCCCATGTTCGAGCTGGTCTTTACCCTGCACCATGATGGCATCCGTATCCGGCAAAACGGGCATGTCTTCCGTATAAATGCTTTTTCCTGTCATGGGCCCACCGATTACAAGCCGGTCGCCCTCCTCCAGGGGAATGTCAAGCGCGTTTAAAACCGCGTGAATGGGCGTTCCGATTCGAACCCTGACCATTTGGGTTTTTTCGTCCTTTTCGATAACGGTGACCACCTTGGTCACAGGCGGCCTTTTTTCCGTAATGGCGAATTTTAACGCAGCCACCCCTTCAGCGCTGATGAACCCGACCCCCAAAGACAAAGGGTCTGCGCCGGCTGGAACAATTTGTTTCAAAACGTCCTTCATGATCATTCCAGGCAGGCTGTTGGGATAAGACGTTGAGATGGTCCGAACTTCAGCCCCTGATTTTGCCGCCTCTGTGCTGAGATAGGGGGGGACAACAAGAATGACGTTGGGGTTCCCTGTTATTTTTTTCAGATATTCGATGCCTTCTTTGAGATCGTCCCCTTGGGATTTTACGACCATCTGCTGAGTCGTCACCAGCAGGTCTTTGTCCATGCCATTGACTACGATGGTCTTCAAAGGCGTCTTGGGATTAATCAATGCGTCGATGTTTGAAAGTCCCGGCAGCCCTTTGAGATACCGGCCCGTCTTTTCCGGTTCCGCTGCCTGGACCCCATCGGAAAAGGCATCGTCCCACTCATCTGCTTCGGAAACGTCAATGCTGACGGACAAAAGCGCTTTTCCCAGATAGTCCTTTTTCTTTGCAATATCCGTTATGGAACCCGTTACCGTTGATGTAAAGGTCGCCTTGGAAAAGGGTGAGACTTTCAGATTCTGGCCGGTTTTGACGCCATCGCCCACTTTGAATGAAACGTCAGCGACGGTGGGGTGAGGCGCTTCAACAAACAGAACGGCTCGCGCTGAAAAAGGGATGTCTTTCACTTCGCCCTGTTCAAGTCCCCCAAGATCGGCATAGTCCAGTTTGGGTTTTCCAAAACCAAAAAATGGTTTTTTGATCATATTTCCCTCCCGCCCATGAAAAAACCTATCTGCCCATGGGTAACAGATACCCTAAAGAAGGTTACAGCGCATGACACTCAGCACACTTTACCGGCCCGCTGCCACCTTCATCGTGGCAGTCTTTGCATTGCTGGTGCAAAACATCCACCAGTTTCGGTGCATCTTCACCGTCCGCCCCATGACACTCACTGCATGCGGCGGGCGTGTCACCTTCATTTTCAATGTCATGGTGGCAGTCAGCGCAGTCGATGCCGTAGCCATCTTCAGAAAGGTGTACCTTGTGGCTAAAAAGCACGTTACCACCCGTATTCTTGAACATAATTCTGATGGGATTTTCGGGGGCTTCTTTTTCAAAAGCCGCGTAACAAACCACGCCAATCAGTAGAAAAGCCGCTGCCATACAGTAAGCGATGGTCTTAAGAGCCTTGTTATCCATGATGATTTTCCTTAATTTCCCGACATTGCCGTGCGATTTTTGGCGACCATGGGGATGCTGATCGAAATTCTCCCATGAAATTTAGCCACCTTTTACTGAAAAGGGATTCCTTTTGTCAAGCCCGATTTGCCCTAAAATCACGGAAAAGCAAAGGGCTATCCGCTTGACAGTATAGTCTAGGTTTGTTAGAAGCAGACAGATCCAGTGAGGGTTATATTTTTTTAATCAGATTATTTCCAGTCATGCTTCAAACATTTGTTTTCTATGCATTATGAAGGGCCCATCTACCGTCCCCCCAGTGAAGCGGACAGCCTGCTCGTACAGGCCACAGTCGGTTGCCCTCACAACAAATGCACCTTTTGTACGGTCTACAAAAAAGGCCCCCGTTATCGGGTGCGGTCCCTTAAAGGCATTGAATCGGATCTGCTGGAAGCCCGAAAAGTCTATGGCGCCAGTGTTCAAACCCTGTTTTTTCCGGCCGGAAACTCCATTGCAATGCCCACGGATGATCTGGCCCATGTTTGCTCTTATGGGAGAAACCTTTTCCCGGAACTCAAACGGATTACGGTTTACGGTTCTTCTCAATATATTCACAGAAAAGGTCTTAAAGGCCTGGTAAGGCTCCGAAATTCCGGATTGTCAAGAATACATGTGGGGCTTGAAAGTGGAGATGACGAGGTTCTGAGAAGGACGAAGAAAGGAACCGATTCAACAGAGCAGGTGGAAGCCGGGTTGTGGGCCAAAGAGGCCGGAATAGAATTGAGCGTCTACGTTTTGCTGGGGATCGGTGGCGGGGAAAGAACAGTTCCCCATGCGATGAAGACTGCATCCGTTCTGAATGCCATGAACCCTGACTTTATTCGAGTGCGCACCTTCCTTCCCAAAATAAACACCCTGATGTTGCACCAGATCGGGAAAGGGAGATTTCGGCTCCTTTCTCCCCATGAGGTACTAAGGGAACTATCCAGCATCATCTTAAATCTCAATGTGACATCAAAAATCCGAAGCGACCATTATACCAACTACCTGGATGTTTCGGGGGATATGCCGTCTGACAGGGATCGAATGCTGGGCCTGATTCAAGAGGGTCTCAAGCGGGATGAACGGTCTTTCAGACCTGTGTACGTGGGAACCCAATGATCCTTGGGTTTTTTTAAAGGTTCATATTTTTGCGGGTCGGTCTGAACGCTTGAAAGTGTGTTTTTCGTTGTTACAATGCACCGATGAAGAATAACATTGCGTCCGTAGATTTGGGCAGCCATACGGCAAGGCTTTTGATTGCTCGGGTGGGGAACGATTGTGGAACGTTAGAACCGTTAGCGCGTGAAAGGTCGTATATCTATCTGGCAAGAGACTTTAATCCGGTTTCGAAACGGATTTCAAAGGAAGCTTCAGCGCGAGCAACCGCAGTTCTTAGGGATTTCTCACGGGCCCTGAAGGATTGGCAGGTAAGACGCGTTGTCGCCGTGGCCACCGGCGTTATCAGGGAAGCCCATAACAGAGATGAATTTCTGAGGGGGGTTTTTGAAGAAACCGGCCTTCGGGTGACGGTCATATCCGGTGAACAGGAAGCCTTGTTGACAAGCAAAGGCGCCCTTGAGGGACTCTGTGTCAAAGGCCCCCCCTATTTTATTTTCGACCTTGGCGGAGGAACCACGGAGTTTGTTTCCCATGTCAAGAAGAGCCGGGTGGTAAAATCCGTTTCACTGGGGGCCATGATGCTGACCAATGCTTTTCTGGCAGCAGATCCACCCGCCGAAATGGAGATGAAGGCCCTGATAGAATATATTGATCAAACGCTGGACCAGCGTTGCCCCTCTTTTCCGGCAAATGGACCCGTAGTCGGAACCGGCGGTAGTGTTGCCGCGTTGTGTGCCCTGCAAAATGGTATTTCGGCCGATGGGATTGTCCCTGAAAGAATCAACGGACTTGTGCTGGGGCTTTCTGAGGTTGAGTCCTGTCTGGAAAAATTGTGCCGTCTGACCACTGCTCAGAGAATTGAACATTTGGGGCTGGATTTGGGTCGTGCCGGGGTCCTGGTGGCGGGTGCCGCAGTGGTTTCACGGCTGCTCAGGTATTTGAAAGTCAGTGAGTTCCGGGTCAGCATGAGCGATCTGCTGGAAGGGGCTTTGATAGCGTTTCTTGAAGGAGAACAACATGGATAAAGAGAATATTCAATTTGGTTATACCTTTGACGACCTGATCCTGATTCCGGACCGATCGGCCGTGCTGCCCACCGAAGTCGATGTGCAGACCCGGTTGTCCCGGAGCATTCAGCTCAGTATTCCCGTTGTTTCGGCGGCCATGGACACGGTAACAGAAGCCCAAACAGCCATTACCATGGCAAGGCACGGCGGGATCGGGTTTATTCACAAAAACATGAGCATCGAACGACAGGCACTGGAAGTCAAAAAGGTCAAAAAGTCGGAAAGCGGTATGATTGTCAATCCCATCACCATTGAACCTGATCGGAAAATTCATGAAGTCTTGGAGATCATGAACCAGTACAAGATTTCGGGTGTCCCCGTGGTAAAGGGGGAGAGCCTTGTGGGGATCATCACCAATCGGGACCTGAGATTTGAAACCAATCTGGACCATACCGTGGGCTCGGTGATGACCAAGGAAAATCTTGCCACGGCAAAGGCGGGGATTACCCTGGAAGAATCAAAGGCCATTCTGCACGAAAGACGCATTGAAAAACTCCTGGTGGTGGATGAACAGGGCAAGCTGGTGGGCCTCATTACCATCAAGGATATCGAAAAGATCAAGAAGTACCCCAATGCCTGCAAAGATGACCTGGGTCGGTTGCGGGTTGGTGCCGCGGTGGGGGTGGGTGAGGATACCCATGAGAGAATTGAAAGCCTGATGGATGCTTCCGTGGATGTGGTGGTGGTGGATACCTCCCACGGCCACTCGGAAATGGTGATTGATTCCGTTGCCCGGACCAGAAAGAGTTTTCCGGACCTGGAAATCATTGCCGGCAACGTGGCCACCGCTGCCGCCACAAAAGCGCTGATTGACGCGGGGGTGGATGCGGTCAAGGTGGGCGTGGGACCCGGCTCCATCTGTACCACAAGGGTTGTGGCGGGGATCGGTGTTCCGCAGATGACGGCCATTATGAATTGTTCGGAGGAAGCGCGGAAATACGGCATTCCCATAATTGCGGACGGCGGGGTCAAGTTTTCCGGTGATATCACGAAAGCCCTGGCAGGGGGCGCCGATTCAGTCATGATCGGAAGTCTTTTTGCCGGTACGGAGGAAAGTCCGGGCGAGACCATTCTGTTTCAGGGGCGAACCTACAAGGTCTACAGGGGTATGGGGTCCCTGGAGGCCATGAAAGAAGGGAGCCGGGACCGGTATTTCCAGGAAAAGACGGAGCAGGACAAAAAGCTGGTGCCCGAAGGGATTGTCGGCCGTGTTCCCTACCGGGGCACCCTGGCGGATACCGTATATCAACTGGTGGGAGGATTGCGGTCCGGGATGGGGTATCTGGGATGCCGCAATGTGACAGAGTTGCAGAACAAACCGAAGTTTATCCAAATTACACCCGCCGGTCTTCAGGAAAGCCATGTTCACGATGTGATTATTACCAAAGAGGCGCCCAACTATCGAATAGAATAGTCCGAAAGGTACAAAATAATGGACATTGATGTTTTTTCAGAAAAAATTCTGATTCTGGACTTTGGGTCACAATATACTCAGCTCATCGCCAGACGGGTTAGAGAAGCAAAGGTCTATTGTGAGATCCATCCCTTCAATATGGGCCTGGAGGCGATCAAGGCATTCACCCCCAAAGGGATTATCCTGTCCGGGGGACCCGCCAGCATTTACGACAAAGGGGCGCCTTTTGCGGATGAAGGTATTTTTGAACTCGGTATCCCCATATTGGGCATTTGTTATGGGATGCAGTTCCTGACACATCTTCGAGGCGGCATGGTGGCCCAGTCCGGCGATCGTGAATACGGAAATGCCACCATGACCATTGCGGATGACGGGGACCTGTTTCACGGTTTTGAAAAGAAAGATGAGTGGACTGTCTGGATGAGCCACGGGGATCGTATTGAACGAATGCCGGAGGGATTTGTGGTACTTGCCAGCAGTAAGAACAGTCCCGTGGCAGCCATGGCCGACCCGTCACGGCGGTTTTTTGGTGTGCAATTTCACCCGGAAGTGGCCCATACACCCGAGGGCCCCAAGATTCTGGCCAATTTTTTGTTTCACATCTGTGGTTGTGAACCGTCCTGGAATATGGCCTCCTTTGTTCGCAGAACGGTGGGAACGCTGCGTGAACAACTGGGGAATGAACGGGTTATCTGCGGGCTTTCAGGTGGTGTGGACTCATCGGTGACCGCCGTGCTTCTGCACGAGGCCATTGGGGATAATCTCTCCTGTATTCTGGTGGACAACGGTCTGTTAAGAAAAGATGAGGCCCGCAAA
>JGI11705J14877_10001475_pt1 | contig 13457 bp, 19 predicted proteins | sample Etolaghawater15m_FD_14877 | JGI IMG/M metagenome (IMG submission 14877) | reverse complement strand
CCGCCACTTTTACTGAATGGTCGATGAAAATCGGCATCCCGCTGGCCTTTCTCGGCCTGTACATGGCGCTGTATGACGTGACCCGCAAAGAGTCTCGTGGCGGCAAGATGGTCCTGTGGTTTGTACTGGGCCTTGGAACCTTTGGGTACCTAGTCAAAACTGCACTCCTCGATTTTGGTCTGCTCGATTACCTGATGGCGGGTTAAACATCGACATGCGTCGTTACACCGCGCCAGAGCTCCATCAGCGACTGCAGGCGCCCAGTGCGCCACAGCTTTTAGATATCCGTGAGCACTGGGAGCGCGCAATCTGTAGCATCGAGCCCTCGCTGCACATCCCGATGCGCGCGGTACCAACCGCACTGAATCAGCTGGACCGGAATCGCGAAGTTGTTGTGTATTGCCATCATGGCATCCGCAGCCAACCGGTGACACGCTACCTGCTAGACCAAGGATTCGAAGTGGCCGATTTGGCAGGCGGAATTGATGCCTGGACGCGAGAGATCGATCCTTCGCTAGAAAGCTACTAAAACACTAAGGCCAGGCTCGTTCTGTCTTCTTTTTGTCTTCGGGGCCTGGCTCGCTCGAATGACATGAATCACCCGTGCAGCAATCAGCTCGTGAGGCGTGATCCGGACGGTTTTTGGGCGGCACGGGATCAAACCCACCGGCGTGCCAAGGATGACAGCGCCCAATTCGACGAAGTGCCAGCCAACTGCCTTTCACTGCGCCATATTCATTCAGCGCATCCAGCGCATACTGCGAACACGTTGGCGCAAAGCGGCAGCTGCGCCCAACATAGGGGCTAAAAATCAGCCGGTAGCCTTTCACCAACAAAATCAATAAAAACCGCATAGAAAACCTGTCTATCCATTTAATGTAGACAGCTTACTCCAAACCGCGGCCCTGCTATGCTTGTACGCTTTGTAGCCGATGCAAGTGGTCAGCTACGAAGCCCAACAAGATCACACCAATAGTCGAAAAATAGAGACAGGAGCCCCCGCATGATCGGATCGTTTCATCCCCCACAGCGCACCCTGATGGGCCCAGGTCCTTCCGATGTTTCACCGCGCGTTCTTGAAGCGCTCGGTCGCCCCACACTGGGCCATCTCGATCCTGCCTTTGTGGCCATGATGGACGAGGTCAAAGACCTTCTGCGGTACGCCTTCCGCACAGAAAACGCACTCACGATGCCGATCTCTGCTCCCGGCTCAGCAGGCATGGAGTCGGCATTTGTAAACTTAGTCCAGCCCGGCGATAAGGTCATCGTTTGCCAGAACGGTGTGTTCGGCGGTCGCATGAAAGAAAACGTAGAACGCACCGGTGGCACCGCAATCATGGTGCAAGACCCGTGGGGCCGCGCGGTTGATCCTGAAAAAGTGCGAGATGCCTTCAAGGCAAATCCTGACGCCAAAGTCTTGGCGTTTGTTCATGCTGAAACCTCAACCGGCGCACAGTCCGACGCTGCAACATTGTCCAAGATCGCGCAAGAGTTTGGCGCACTGACGATTATGGACTGTGTCACTTCGCTCGCGGGCACGCCGATTGAGCTGGACACCTGGGGCATCGATGCTGCCTATTCCGGCACCCAGAAATGTCTGTCCTGCGTCCCGGGTCTGTCCCCGGTAAGCTTCAGCGAGCGCGCGTTGGATGTTGTCAAAAACCGTAAGAGCAAGGTGCAAAGCTGGTTCTTGGATCTGAATCTTGTGCTTGGTTATTGGGGCGGCAATGCCAAACGCGCTTATCACCACACTGCGCCAGTGAACTCGTTGTATGCGCTACATGAGTCTCTGGTTATGGTGCAAGAAGAAGGCCTTGAGAATGCATGGACGCGTCATCGTCATCACCACAACGCTCTTAAGGCAGGTCTTGAGGCGATGGGTCTCTCTCTCGTTGTTCCCGAAAACGAACGCCTGCCGCAACTCAATGCAGTAAGCATTCCCGAAGGCATAGATGATGCAATGGTGCGTAGCCGTCTCCTCAACGAATACCAACTCGAGATTGGTGCGGGTCTGGGCGATCTTGCCGGAAAGGTCTGGCGCATTGGCTTGATGGGGCATGCGAGTAATCAGCGCAATGTACTGTTCTGTCTGGGTGCGCTGGATGCAATCCTGGGCAACATAAAGGCACCGATTCATACCGGAGTCGCGGTAGACGCCGCACTTGCCGCGTATTCTGCGTAGATCAAACTCCTTCATTCGTCAAACACAGGGCAGTTGTAGTTCCATGGCCAAATCCACCGACACTAAGAAAGCAAGCAAGATCAAAATCAAGATCACACCAGAGAACAAATGCAGCTTCTGCGATGACCGCTGCTGTAGCTACTACACCTCTGAAGTGGATGCGCCCCGCAGCATTGCTGACTTTGATCACCTGCTCTGGCAAATGGCGCATGCCAATACCGCGGTGTATCAGGATGATGATGGCTGGTACTTGTTGGTCTATAACCGCTGCCAGCATTTGCTGCCGACTGGAGGCTGCGGGATCTACGAGACGCGCCCCCAAGTGTGCCGTGACTATGACAACGACTGGTGCGAATACGACGAACCCGCCGAGAAACACTTCAAAAAGTTCTTTGATTCCTATCAGGCGCTCGATGAGTTCTGCCGCAAAAAATTCAAGAAGTGGGATAAGCGCTTCGATAAAAAGTAAGCGGCTGTTTGGACCATGCCCAGCATTCTGATCACCGGTTGCTCCAGCGGCATTGGGAAACGTTGTGCGGAACGCTGCCGTGATCAGGACTGGCGCGTATTTGCCTCGGCTCGCAAACAAGCCGACGTCGGTAGACTCAAAGCAGAAGGCTTCGAAACGCTCTGGCTTGATCTTGAATCCAGTGCATCGATCCAGAGCGCAGTGCGTCAACTGCGCGAATTACTTGGAAACGCCCCGCTGGATGCCGTTTTTCATAATGGCGCTTATGGCATGGCCGGCGCCATTGAAGACCTCAGTCGCGAAGCGCTACGCACCCAGTTCGAAACTAATCTATTTGGCACGGTCGAACTCAACAATCATCTAATCCCTCTATTCCGCAAACAGGGTTACGGTCGCGTCGTGTTCAATAGCTCGGTGCTCGGTTTTGTTAGTCTGCCATTTCGTGGCGCCTACAACGCGAGCAAATACGCACTGGAGGGCATTGCCGACACCCTGCGTCTAGAGCTACGCAACACCGGTATCCACATCAGTTTGATAGAGCCCGGCCCGATTGAAAGCAAGTTCCGAGAGAATGCTTATCTAGCCTATCAGCAATATGTTGAGCCACACCTCGGCGATCCTTCACGCAATGGCGAAGGCAAAACTCCGCATCGAACTGCATACCAGTCCATGATTACCCGCTTACAAAAACCCGGCCCGGTGGCGCCCTTTACGTTACCTGCCGATGCGGTCGCCGATGCGCTCCTTCATGCCATCACTCATCCACACCCACGTATTCGCTATCGCGTGACCTTCCCGACCCGCTTGTTTGCAGCACTCAAACGCCTACTGAGCGACCGTCTGATGGATCGTATGCTCTCAAAAGTCGGCGGTGACGGCAGTCGTTAGATTTGCCTACCCCCCCTCGCAATCACTCCCAATAAAAAACCCCGCCGAGGCGGGGTTTTTTGAAGGTCCGCTAAAACTTAGCGAGCCGGCATTGCCGGAGGAGCCGGCGGTGCAAACGGCGGAGCCATCATCGGCGCACCCGGGTAGCCGTAGCCATACGGTGCCGGAGCGTAACCGCCATACGGCGGGTAGTACGGAGCGCCGTAACCACCACCATACATGTTGGAGTTACCGGTGAAATCACCACGCGCATCCATATTGGTGTTGCCCTTGGCCTTCACATTCATTTCGAAGTCACCAGAACCTGAACCGGTACCAGCGCCACGGCCGGAACCGTCGCCTGAACCGTAGGTATTACCAGTGCCATACTGGTCGTTACCGCCAAAAAACTGAGCCTGAGCGGTGCCCAGGAAGAGCGCAGAACTAGCCAGCGCCGCAACCATCATGGTCTTACGAATCATTGAGAACTCCTCTAAACAGTCGAGCGTTTCAGTGGATGATCAGCGCAGAATGCACTGGTCAGGACAAAACTAGGCCAGTCTCTGAGTGAAGTCAATCGAATCTGGGAAACTTAGGAAAATCAGTTTTTTTGCATGTTTTTCCTGCACCAAAACTCAAGCTCTTACGCCACATTTACCTGAACTTTCTTCGGTTCTGGGGCCACTTTTTTCGGCAATTTCACCTCGAGCACACCGTCCTTATAACTGGCCTCAATAGCATCCTCGTTCACGGCCTCCCCGACCGTGAGGCTACGCACGTAGCGACCCACGCGACGTTCGCGACGAATCACCTTGCCGTCTTGCTTCTCGGTGTTTTCTTCCTTGTGCTCACCACGCAGGTTCAGCACGCCATTGTGAACTTCAATCGAGATGTCTTCTTTGTTCAGGCCAGGCATGTCGGCATGAATCAAGTAATGGTCTTCATTCTCGGAGATGTCCATCGCGGGCATGCGCTCGATTGAGCCGGCATCGCCACGACGCACAGGACGGAAGAAGCTATCAAACAACTCATCGAAATCCTTGTCATTGAACAAGGTTGGGAAACGCATCAGTGTCATGGTTGTCTCCTTAACTACGAGATCAGAAACAGATTACCGCTTGCACCGCAAGCTTCGATACCTATCTGGGGGTCGCAACCACCTTTTCAAGTACCCCTCGATGAATCTGACAGAGGAACCAATTTGGGTTATGTTCGTCGACAATCAGATTCACGCGCTACGCCAGAAACGAATGGACTGTGCGCGCCAACAAATCACTTGTAAAAGGAGCCAACCATGACCGATCTCACTGCTGAACGTTGCGAAGCCTGCCGCGCGGATGCACCTAGAGTTTCAGACGAAGAGCTCGCAACCCTCATCCGTATGATTCCCGACTGGAACATTGAGGTTCGAGATGGCGTTATGCAACTGGAGCGCAGCTATACCTTCCCAGACTTTGTTGCGGCGCTTGCCTTTACCAATAAAGTCGGAGACATTGCTGAGGAGGAAGGCCACCACCCCGCCATCCTGACGGAGTGGGGAAAAGTCACCGTAACTTGGTGGAGTCATAAGATTCGCGGCCTGCATCGCAATGACTTTGTGATGGCCGCAAAAACAGACCAGATCGCTCAATAGAAGCGCACTGGCTCACCCACAAGGAGTAATGAGATGTTCTTGCAGTTAACAACAAATTCCGAACGCGTTGAAGTACTCGACACCGCGGAACTCTTCGATCCCTTCAAAGACAGTATTTCGGGACGTTTGCATCGTGGTGAAGAACTGCAAGATCCGGATCGCTTTAGCAAAGCAGATCTGAGCTTCCCGTCAGGTGAAGCGCTACCGCGCTGCTGGATCGATCCGCACTACCGCGCCTGATCTTTTCCGACTATACCGACGTCGTCGGTTCGCGCATTCCAGGGCTGAGGCGCTCTTCCGACGTCTCAGCAATGTTGCGCATGTGATCAGCCACGCGCTCAAGCTGAAATTCGATTTCCCCGCGTAGGCGCGCATCCTCAACACAATCCTCAAGCGCTTGGTGCATGCACTGCATCCACTGCGCCGCCATTGCACGGTCAATGGCAAAGGGCATGTGCCGCATGCGCAAACGCGGGTGGCCGTACTTCTCCGCATACAGCGGCGGCCCACCCATCCATCCCGAAAGGAATTGATACAGCTTATCGCGCGAGACGCGTAGGCTCTTAGCGTGCATTGCGCGAAGCGGCTGCACGCTCGGGTCACTGTCCATCACATCGTAAAAGCGATCGACCAAGGCCCGTACCGCCGCATCACCACCGATGCGCTCATACAGGGATGGCAGGCTCATGCACCCTGCTTTGTGAACCAAGCGCGCATGCGCTCGAGATCAGCCGGCGAGTCCACGCCATGCCCAGGTGACTCCGTCGCAGCCGTACAATGTATTCGCTCGCCTTGCCACAGGACACGAAGCTGCTCGAGCGATTCCATGCCTTCGAGCGGCGACAGTGGCCACGTTGCGAAACGTTTTAAGAACCCAGCGCGGTAGGCATACACACCGAGGTGGCGCCAATGTTCAGCATCGGCACGCAGATCTTCACGGGTCACGGCGAAGGCATCGCGATCCCAAGGCATCGGCGCCCGACTGAAATACAGCGCGTAGCCCTGTGCATCCATGACCGTTTTCACCACATGTGGATCAAACAACTCCGCCGCATGTTGAATTCGTTGATTCAGCGTGGTGACGCTGGCATCCGGATGCGCGTCCATGTCTTCTGCCACTTGGCGTAACAACTGCGGCGGCATGGCAAGGCTCGTCGCCTTGCAAGTTCACCAAAATCGCATCATTCGCGAAGCCTTCCAGCGCGGCGACTTCGGCTAAACGATCGGTCCCGGTCGCATGCTCGGCCGAGGTCATGCACACCTCAGCACCAAACCCCTGCGCCACCTCCGCAATGCGGGCATCATCGGTCGCAATCAAAATCCGCGCGGCACCACTCTCCTGCGCGCGCTCCCACGTGTGTTGCACCATGGGCTTGCCGCAGATGTCTGCCAACGGCTTCCCGGGCAGCCGCGAAGAGGCATAACGTGCGGGAATGACGACCGTGAAGTTCATTACAGCGCCTCAACCTCAGCTTCGGTGAGTCCACGCGCTTCATCAATCAGCATGACCGGGATCTCATCACGAATCGGAAACGACAGACGATCCGCCTTACAGATGAGTTCTTGTTCTGCTTTGCGATACACCAAGGGGCCTTTGCACAGCGGGCAGACCAAGATGTCGAGTAGTTTCTTATCCATGGTTCTCTCTTAAAAATACTTAACGCTTGAATAGATGATCGAGCAGGCCTTGCAACGCCGTATTTGCATGCGCTTGCACCGGAACTACCCAGATGGATTGATCAGACTGCGGAATCCAGTTTGGCGGCAACTTCACAGCATCTTTCTCCGTCAACAAGATACTACCGCGCATTCCTTGAAAATCACTCGGCCGAAACGCATGGTGATCAGCAAAAGGATGCTCAAAGACCTCGATCCCCGCCTTGCGCAGTAATTGAAAGAAACGCTGCGGGTGACCGATGCCCGCCACCGCGTGCGCCGGCATGCCGGCAAAGTCGGATAAGGGCCGGGTTTGACTAGGATCGTCCCACAACCAGAGCCGATCCGGTTCAAGAACGAAGGCAGCAGCATCCGCAGGCTCTGAAGCGCTTGCTCGCCCATTCCAGATCACTGCATCCACAGATTGCAAACGTTGTGGCGATTCACGCAGCGGACCTGCAGGCAGGCAGTAGCCATTCCCCAGTCCACGCGCCGCATCCATGACCACCCATTCAAGCGAACGACCGAGCGCGTAATGCTGCAATCCGTCATCGGTGATGATGCAGTCGCAGTCGGTTTCATTGATAAGCGCTTGCGCAGCCTCGACTCGATTGCGCGCTACCCGAATTGGCACGCCGGTACGCTGCGCAATCAATAAAGGCTCATCGCCAACCACGGCAGGATCGCTACTGGGTGACACGGCATGCACGCGGTTGCCCGCCTCACCACCATATCCCCGACTAATCACACCCGGCCGGCGTCCACGCGCACGCAAGGCCTCAACGACCGCAATCACCAAAGGGGTTTTGCCGACGCCACCAACATGAATGTTGCCAATCACCAGAACCGGCAATGCGAGCTTGTGCACCTTGAACAGACCACGCCGATACAGCCAGCGGCGCAGTGCCACCATCGCACAGAACAATCCGGTCAGGGGTAGAAAGAACACAAACGCCGGATGGCGTTCGTACCACAGGCGTTCAATGAAACGGCGCACGACCCTATCCGCAAGTTCGCGAACTAATCGCGTGAAGACTGTGCCGCAATCGACAACTTATCAAAGCCACTCAAGCGTGCCGCATCCATGGCGCGTACCACCGCATCATGTGGCGCCTTGCCGTCTGCTTGCAGCACCAGCGGGCGATCGCCGGCTGGCCCGAGCGCTTCCAAAGCCGCACGCAACGCCTCACGCGAGGATGCAACGGCCTCGCCTTGCAACTGATAACGACCTTCGGCACTGACTTCGAGCACAATGCGTTCCTGACGAACACTGGGCGCACCGCTCACCGCTTCTGGCAAATCGACCTTGAGTCGGGTTTCTTGCTGAAAGGTCGTGGTGACCATGAAGAAAATCAGCAACAAGAACACCACATCAATCAACGGCGTGATGTCGATACGAGGCTCTTCGGAACGGGTCGGACGCAGGTTCATGACCATTACATCTCACGATCACCGTGGATGATCTCCACCAACTTGATCGCTTCTTGTTCCATGTCCACCACCAGCGCATCCACACGACGGCGAAGATGGCGATAAAAAATGAAACTCGGAATCGCTACCGACAGGCCAGCCGCTGTGGTGATCAATGCCTCGGAAATGCCCGCAGAAAGGACGCCGGGATCACCAATGCCTTGCAGAGCGATGGCATCAAACACCTTGATCATCCCAACCACAGTTCCGAGCAAACCCAGCAAGGGCGTGGTCGAAGCAATACTGCCCAAGGTGTTGAGATAGCGCTCCAGCAAGTGGACCTCATGACGGCCCACCTCTTCGATCGCTTCTTTCATGACTTCGCGCGGATTGTGCTGATTGGAAATGCCCGCTGCGAACATCCGACCCAGTGGTGAGTTGCGCCGCACTTCCTGCAAGCGCGCTGCATTCAGCTGTCCATCACGCTGCCAAGCGCAGACTTGGGTGAGCAGATTTGAGGGTGCGACTCGACTGGCGCGCAGACTCCAAAATCGTTCGGCAACAATCGCTGTCGCCAGCACCGAGGCCAACAGGATCGGCCACATCAACCAGCCGCCTGCCTGCACTAACTCCCACATCCGCGCACTCCTTGTCCCGAAGTATTGATCGAAGTCTTGATAAAGGCCCAAGTCTAGCACTCCAGACCCGCCAAACTCGCGACGATAGCTTCGCTCTAGTTCATTCCAGCAAGCCGCTCCGGTTGCCAGCGCCAGATTTGGGGCGCATCCCGGCGCCAGATGCGCCACCGTAGACTTTCATTCCCATCCACAGAGGACACCTCGATCAGGCCACTAGCGCCACTGCGCGCGGTCAACGCCGGCTCGGCTGGCCATGTGGATTCGAAGTGCCGCGGTCGCCCACGCACAACAATCGTGTGTTGTGGGCGCAGGGTTTCGACCCACAGCGGCCATTGTTCTGCTGCCTTGCCGTGTCCGGCAACAATCAGCCCAGAGATCCCAATCCCATCTTCATCCGCATGCAGGCTTGCCGGCGGCGCAATCCCTAACGCGGGCGCCGCGCCCGATATCACCCAACGTGTTGTGGGATCCTTGAGTTCCAGCACGCACACCCCCGCCGCATCCGTGGTATGGGCCCGCAGCCAGAGTGTTTGTGTCGTGGGCGTCAGAGTCCAGGCATGACGCTGAGCAGCGCAATCGCTGGCGGAAACAATGTCGTCCACAGCGATCCCCTGCAAGACACCAGGAAGCCCGCCTTGATGATCACCCCGCTCACCGGTTAACCAGAGACGATCCAATCGATCAATCCGTTCAGCGCGCAAGGCCGGCACCAACACATCACGNCCGCTGTCAAAATGCGGACCGCTGCGTAAACCCGTGTCNATCAAGATCGTGCGCTCCGCAGTTCGAATACTAAGCGCATAGCCTCGTCCCAAATCGTAAATGCGCATCACCCATGCATTCGGATCCAAGGGACTGGGTTGTCGGACGAGCTGTGCAACAAGCAAGAGCCCAATCCCCGCAAAAACCCAACGAGCTTGTCGCAGATGCCACGCATAGGCCCATGCCCCGATTCCGAGCATGAGCACCAAGGCCGAGAACAGCGGCCAATGCTGAGGACGACTCATCGCCCAGTTCGTACCCGCAACCTGATGCAGGCCTTGCAACAACAGAGCCAGCCCCTCTGCCACAAGACGTATCAGCCAAACTCCCGTATCAGGCAGAAGCAGAAGTAAGGCACTCCCAACAAGGGCCAGCGGCACCACAACCCAACCAATCAGGGGGACCGCAACTAGATTGACCCAAGGTGAAGCCCACGATACTTGCCCAAACCAGAGCAATAAAAGTGGAATCATGCCAAGGGTAAGACCGAACTGAATCCGCACTGCCGCAGTCAACGCAGCCCAGCCAGCCGATTTCTTCGAGGATCTGGTGGGATCGTGTGCGTGGGTTGCGCTGGGCTGTAAGAAAAACGCAATCAGCGCGACTGCGGCAAAGGACAGCCAAAAGCCAATCGCCAACACCGCCCGCACATCCAATACAAGAACACCCAACAAGGCAATCGCGAGAACATCAATGACCCGTATCCGATACCGGTTGAATTGCGCCAGTAGCACTACCGCCAACATCCAAAGTGCACGCTGCGTGGGAATTGCGAAGCCCGCAAGTGCAGCATAGAGTGCCGCTGCGCCCAACGCCAATAAGGCTGCGGCACGTGGTGCTGCAAGCCAACTGCAGAGATATGCAGAACGACGCCACAAAATCGATGTAAAACCATATGCCAAGGCCGCTAACAACCCCACATGCAACCCTGAAATTGCGACGAGATGGCTGGTCCCAGTACGACGCAAGCTCTCCCACAAATGATCATCAAATGCGCCGCGCTCACCAATCACAAGCGCCTGCAGTACTGCACGCGCGTCTCCCTGCGGTAAAGCCTTTGCGAGCCTCTCATAGAGCGCCATGCGCAGACGTGCGATACCGTGGGCCTGCTGATCAAGGCGCCCAGTCAGCCAGGTCCCTGTAGCCTGCAATCCCCGCTGAAACAACCAGCGCTCATAATCAAACGCCGCCGGGTTCACTGCGCCTACAGGCGAATATAAGCGCGCCTGAATCGTCCAACGTTCACCCAAGCGAGGCACATCAGAAACTCCATCTGAACGTGCATCTGCATACCGAGTTAATCGAACCCGATGGAGGGTGATGGATTCTGGGGGCGTGTCCGTATCCATCGCATCTTCAGGACTCGCAATGCGGTCCGCCCGCTCGAGTACAACCTCAAAGCGCCAGGCAGGTTCACCACCGCGTGCTGTTACCGGTTCAGGGATGGTTGCGATCATGCCCGTAAATTGCCAATGCTGGCCGCTTTGTGCCGGGGTAATGCGCTGATCCAGCGCGGGTTGAATTTGTGCTGCAGCAAGACACACAAACGCGAGAAACGCTGCACTGGTTGGCGCAGCAAAAGAGAGACGGACCTGAGCGGGACGATGCCGACCAAGCCAGCGCAAGGCAAGAAATAAGGTTGCGCCGATCAGTACGGCCACAAGAAGTTGATCCGCCCAACCCAATCGCGCCCATGCCTGTAACAGCAGCGGAAGCGCAGAGGCTGGCCACCATAGGGTGGCCAGCACACCTGCAAGTGCCCCAAGGGCGATGGCAGCCAGTCGACTCACCCTCCAACCCTCCTTTTCAAACGATGCCAAGCCGCGGTGCTTTGCAAGGCGTTGCGCTTGCGGCATCATGCCTCGGTCTGTTTTCACGCTGCGCCGCATAAAAGTTGGCGCTGCGCCCAAATTGGCCTGACCCGACTATGCCCCGCAAACTGCTTCGGCGCTACATCCCAGATCACCATGCAGTACGCAATAACAAGCACTTGCGTATCTTTGGTAGCGCCCTGCAGCACCCGAATTTGTGGCACCTAAACCGCCATTCGGTCTCCGGTGCCTTTGCCATTGGCTTATTCATGGCGTGGATGCCCATGCCCCTGCAAATGTTGCCGGCCGCAGCAGGTGCAATTCTGTTTCAGGTAAATTTACCGATTGCCATTGCCTTGGTCTGGCTGACCAATCCGATCACCATGCCGCCGCTGTACTGGTTTGCCTATCTGCTCGGTGCGCAGATTCTGGATGCACCTGTCAGTGAAACCATGCAGTTCGAAGTGTCATGGGCGTGGCTGCAACATGAACTGGGTTTAATTTGGGAGCCGTTTTTACTTGGCTGCTTCATTCTGGCTGCAGCGAGCGGCTTGATCGGCTACATCGGTGTGCGTATCTACTGGCAATGGCATGTTGCTCGCAGTTGGAAACGCCGCCGCCAGTCACGCCAAGACGAACCTGAACACTAGTCAAGCGTATTAAACGGGTTTGAGCTGACCGTCCACCAAGGTCAGTGTTCGCTCCAGCCGCGCTGCGAGTTGAAGATCGTGGGTGACCACCACAAGGCTACTACCCTGCTCACGTTGTTGCTCCAGCAATAGCTCGAAGACCCGTTCCGCATTCGCACGATCCAAGTTTCCCGTCGGCTCATCCGCAAGAATGCAGGCAGGCCGTGTGACCAACGCGCGCGCAATCGCCACGCGTTGACGCTCGCCTCCAGACAATTCATGGGGACGATGGCGCATCCGTCCCTCAAGCCCAACGGAATGCAACATCCCCTGCGCTGCAACGCGCGCGACCCGTGGTGCATCGCCGCGTAACAACAACGGCATGGCGACATTCTCAACGGCATCAAACTCCGGAAGCAGGTGATGAAATTGATAGATAAAGCCAAGCGCACGATTGCGTAATGCACTGCGTGCGGACTCTTTCAGCGTTGCTAGTTCCTGACCCAACAAGAACACGCGACCCGCATCGACTCGATCCAGCCCACCGAGAAGGTGTAACAAGGTGCTCTTGCCCGAACCGGATGCCCCCACAATGGCGAGTTGATCTGCCGCGGCAACTTCAAGCTCAATTCCGCGCAAGACATCGACGCGTAAATCGCCCTGACCAAAGCGCTTGGAAACGCCTTGCGCACACAATACCGGGATTGCGTCATCCTTATTCATAGCGGAGGGCCTCCGCCGGCTCGGTCTGCGCACCCCGTCGTGCTGGATAGAGGGTGGCGAGAATCGTCAAAACAAAGGACAGACCACAAATCTTAAGCACATCGGCAGCCCGCAAATCAGAGGGCAACTCCGTGATGTAATAAATGTCTGCCGACAGAAACTGAACATTGAACAGGCGCTCCAGCCAAGGCACTAAATTCTCCACATTCAAAGCCAACGCCACGCCACCGATCGCACCCAACAAGGTGCCAAATAAACCAATCCAAATGCCCTGCACGAGAAAAATACGTTGAATCACACCAGGAGTCGCACCGAGTGTGCGCAAGATCGCGATATCCGCACGCTTATCCGTGACCACCATCACCATAGTAGAAACAATATTAAAAGCAGCCACCGCAATGATCAGGGCGAGGATGACGAACATCACCGTCTTTTCCATTTGAATGGCGCTGAACAGGTTGCGATGTTTGCGCGTCCAATCGCTGATGCGCGCACCTTCAGGCAGACTCAACGCCACCTCGCGTGCAATCTGCGCAGCACGATCTACATCCGTGACCTTTAAACGCAGCCCGCTGACGCCATCGCCGTAACGAAACAAGGCCGCAAGATCTTGGTGATGGGCAATGGCCATAGCGCTGTCGTATTCATACATGCCGGCACGGAACAGGCCCTTCACA
>JGI11705J14877_10001471_pt1 | contig 13476 bp, 12 predicted proteins | sample Etolaghawater15m_FD_14877 | JGI IMG/M metagenome (IMG submission 14877) | reverse complement strand
CCACGGCGGACGGGCGCGGGCAATTGAAGCGGGGGAAACCCCGATCGACGTGGCGTTTATCGCGGCGTCCGCCGTTGACGGCGCCGGGAACGCCAACGGAGTCGACGGTCCCAATCGATTCGGGTCTATGGGTTATGCCCTGGTGGATGCGGCATACGCCCGACACGTCGTAGTCGTGACCGACTACGTGAGCGCAAATCCCCTGAACCACGTCAGTATTTCCGCAGACCAGGTGAATCAGATAGTCGCCGTCGACTCGATTGGCGAAAAGACGTTGCTGTCGGGTGGATCGTTGCGTACGTCAAACCGGCCTGTCGAGCAGGTGATCGCGCACAACGCGATGGCGGTCCTTACCGCCGCCGAGGTCATCCGGAACGGTTTCGCGTTTCAGGCCGGGAGCGGCGGCATTTCTCTCCTGGTTTCCCGGATGACCGCGGACTATATGCGGGAGAACTCGATTCAGGGCGGCTTCGCATCCGGCGGAGCCACAGGTACCCTGGTGGCAATGCTGGAAGAGGGACTCTTTTCCATGCTGTACGACGTTCAGAGCTTTGACGACGCCGCGGCCGCCTCGCTCGGGCGCAATCCCGCTCACCGGGAGATGAGTGCGTCCGAGTATGCCAGCCCCGACCGGCCCGATTGTATAGCCTCCCGCCTTGATGTGATGGTGCTCTCGGCTACCGAGGTTGACCAGGAGTTCAACGTCAACTCAATCACGGGAACCGACGGTCGCATACTCGGAGCGCTGGGCGGCGCGCCCGATACCGCCGAGGGCGCCCGTCTTACGATGGTTGTCCTGCCGACCGTCCGGGGTATATTTCAGACGCTTCACCGCCACGTCCGGACCGTCTGCACGCCGGGGAGTTCGGTTGACGTTCTGGTGACCGAACGCGGCATCTGTGTAAATCCCGCCCGGGGTGACGTGCAGAAAGCACTTTTCGATGGCGGAGTTGATACGACCACGGTCGGGGGACTTATGGGTCAGGTTTACGATAATGCAGGCGAACCGGATCACGGAGAGACCGGAGCGCAAGGTTCCCGAACGGTTGCCGTTGTAGAATCCCGGTATGGGGGAGTACTCGATACGATCCATAGTGCGGTCCTCGAAGCGAATGGCTGATACACAAAAAAAGCCGCCTCGATGTACTCGAAGCGGCTTCTGCGGACGCCCTGCGCGGGACCGCATCGGAAAAAAGCGGTCGATCAGATCTCGATCGTTGAAGGGAACGAGATGGTCTCGGCACTCTTGAGAATGTCTGCCGGAACGGGCCGTACAATCTCGGATCCGACAACCTGTTTGACGTAGTCGCGCACGGTGCTTTCCCAGTAGTCTTTGGTGATGTAAAAGACCTTCGCGCCGCCGAGTTCGTGTTGAACGTCCGGCCAGGGGTATGAAGGCTGTGCCATACCAAGTCCCCACCGCATCCAGCCGTTGTAGCTTTCAAAGGTCGACCACCACTCTTTTGCACCGAGTACGTCAAACGCATACTGCGCTTTCGCGTAGTACATCGACGCACCGGCGCGGACGCCGCGCATATACGCCATGGAGTGCAGACTGATGTGGATATCGTTATTGAAATAACGGCCGTTACAGAAACCTGCCAGCTGTCCGTCCACAACGCCGATAAACTGATACGAATCCTTCAGGCGATTTCGCAACCAGCCAAGGACTTCTGCGTACACGCGAACGCCGACGATGTCGTAAAAGTCTTTCGGGTTATCCAGAAGTGACTTGAGTGATTCAAGTAACTGCGGTGCTTCATCTTTCCGCAGCGCGCGAATGACCATCGTCTTCCCGCTTTTTACCTTGATCATGGCAGGTTCAAAGGCGGGGAGTTGACTGGCCGGGCCGCACAGCATTGGTTCGATTTCACCTACGGGAAAAGTGAGTTCTTCTTTTGATACCGGTACCGGTACTTCTGCAAACATATTTGGTCCGCTCCTTTTATCTTGATTTTCCTGGTAATAATACAATACGCCGGATATACCGGTCAAGATTTATTTCACGCAACTTTTCTCGATTCCGCGGGCGCCACGAGCGGTCTGACGCGGGATTGAATTTAAATATTGACAACTGGGGTAACCCGGGTTACNATNACCCTCCACTGTCGTCTGTGTCATAGTGAATCCGTGATCGACTGTGAATCTGTATCTCGAAGATCGATGAAAGCGGGGAAGCTATGGAATTTGAATTATCCCGACTTGGAAAGACGGCACTGTTGGCCGCACTCTCCGACGAGAACGAAGAAGTAGCGATCAAACGCGCGGTTCTCGATACCGAGTATCGCCTCGCGATAACGTTCGTCAGCGGACGTTCGACCGACATCAAATCCACATTCGTAAAATCAATCATCGGCTGCGCTTTACAGAACGAAATTATCCGCAAAACGCCGGGACAGATTCACGCCGTTTTGCACGCGGCGCTGGATGCGCTCACCGGAATCGTGCACTCGGTACCGGCCGACGCCAGTCTGAAGATGAAAGTGGCGATTGCTGCCGACGACCATTGGATCGCTGTGGCGATTTTTGGCGATTCAGCATTCTATCCGTTGACCAACCATGAGCGCAGTGCGTTGGGGGTAATGCACCTGTAACGGTTTTTATCAGTGATTTTGTTTTTTTTAGTGAGTTTGTGTGATTTTTTTGACCGGCGACTAGTGTTTGAGTGAATTCGTGTTCATGCCTCGACTTCAAGAGGAGATGTTCATGTCACGAGCCCTTGATGGAATGACGGTGGTGGACCTGAGCCACGTTCTGGCCGCGCCGTTCTGTACGATGATCCTGGCGGACCTGGGTGCCAGTGTAATCAAGGTCGAGCCTCCGATCGGCGACGACTCCCGCGCATTCGGACCATTTATTGCAGAAAAGGATGATCCCGATGTCAAGCAGAGCGGATATTTTGTCAGTATCAACCGGAACAAGAAGAGTATCTGTGTCGATCTCAAGACGGAAAAGGGAAAGGAACTCCTAACCGAGCTTATCGAGAAAGCCGACGTGGTGGTCGAGAACTATCGCCCCACGACGATGCGGAAACTCGGTTTTGGCTACGATCGGTTAAAAGAGATCAACCCCGGCGTCATCTATTGCTCAATCTGTGGATTCGGGCACGATGCCTTGCCGGAGTTCGCTTCGAAACCCGCGTACGATATGGTCGCGCAGGCATACAGCGGACTCATGAGTATTACCGGACCCCTTGGAGGGCCGCCGGTCCGCGTCGGGTCTTCCGTCGGTGATATCGTCGCGGGTCACCAGGGTGCAATCGGAATCCTCGCGGCGCTCCAGTACAAGCAGAAAACCGGCCGTGGCCAGCACGTGGATATCTCCATGGTGGATGGTCTGGTCTATATCCTCGAGAACGCCATCGTCCGGTACACCGGTCAGGGAATCCTGCCCCAGCCGCTGGGAAGCGCACACCCGACGATAACCCCGTTCCAGGGATTTGAAACCTCCGACGGCTCGTGGGTTATCACCCCCATCGGGAATGACAGCCTCTGGGCGAAGTTCTGTGTGGTTATTGAGCGCGAAGACCTCGTGGACCATGAACTCTACCGGACAAACGGGTTACGCACGCAGAATAAAAACACCCTGATACCGATTCTTGAAGTCGAGATGAAAAAGCGGACCTCGGTCGAGTGGCTCAAGCTGCTCGATGCGGCGGGACTGCCGAATTCGCCGCTGAATACGATTGATAAGGTCGTAACCGACCCGAACCTCCTGCACCGGAACATGATCGTGGAGGTTGATCAGCCCCGGATCGGTTCGGTAACCATGGCCGGTTCGCCGTTTCATCTGAGCGAGACTCCGGGTGAGGTCTACTCTCCGGCGCCGGGATTGGGTCAGCACACGGCGGAAGTTCTCAGTGAGCTCCTTGGATACGGTGACGCCGAAATTCAGGGGTTCTATCGCGACGGGATTGTAAAGACGGTCGACTGATCGTCTTTCGTAAATACACGTGAAGGAGTGAACATGGAAATTTTTGGATTGGGAATTGTCGCAGGATGTTACTTTCTGGGAAACCTGGTCGGTCGCGTCCTCGGTCAACTGATCGGTATCGGCGGGAACGTCGGCGGAGTCGGTGTTGGTATGCTCTTTTTGGTGTTATACGCCGCGTGGCGCGAAAAGAAGGGTGGAATGAATCAACGGACGGCCGGCGGAATCAAATTTCTGAGCGCCATCTATATCCCGGTGATCGTAGCTATGGCGGGTAAGCAGAATGTGGTTGCCGCGATTGACGGTGGATTCACCGCGCTGCTGGCCGGTGCACTCGCGACACTGGCCGGACTGATGTTTGTCCCCATGATTGCACGCATGGGTGATACCAGCGTCCATTTTAACGAAGAATAGCGGGAGGTCGAGATGATTGCATCAATTTTTTCTTCTATGTTCGGGCGCGACAGCCTGGTAATTGCATTTGGTCTGGTTGCTGTCATGATGATAGTCGGATACCAGATCGCACGTTTTATTAAGCAGCCGAAGATGGGTTCGGCCCTGTCGATCATTATCGGTCTCGTCATCGCGTATATCGCGGGGTCACTTACCGGCGGGAGCAAGGGTGCCGCCGACTGGCCGTTGTTCGCGGGATTTGCCGTACTCGGTGGAGCCGCGCTCCGGGACTTCACGATCGTTTCAACGGCGTTCGGCGTGAAGATGGAAAACCTGAAAAAAGCGGGTCTTCCGGGCACCGTGGCACTGTTTGCCGGCGTTTTCCTCTCCTTCGTCGTTGGCGCGGCTATCGCACGAATCTTCGGCTATACCGATCCCAAAGATATCACGACAATCGGTGCGGGTGCGGTAACCTTCATCGTAGGGCCGGTAACCGGTGACGCGCTTGGTGTCGGTTCCGACGTTGTTGCCCTTTCGGTAGCCGCCGGTGTGGTAAAATCGGTTCTTACGATGATTATGACACCCCTGATTGCCAAGCGGATTGGTCTGGATAATCCCACGTCGGCAATGGTCTACGGCGGACTGATCGGAACGACCAGCGGCGTCGCCGGCGGACTCGCTGCTACCGACATGCGTCTGGTCCCCTACGGTGCCATGACGGCAACCTTCTATACCGGATTGGGAACTCTCCTGTGTCCCTCGGTAGGGTACCTGCTCATTAACCTGATCTTCTGATCATACCGGCGTCAACAAACCGACGGAGAGCAACCGGCTCTTCGTCGGTTTCCGCCTGACAAAAGTTCCGTGCAAAAATATTGACAAGTCGAAACCGCGGGCGTAGACTGGCTTTTGTCTGACAATCGGCCTCACGGAGGAAATACACGTGGCTACGAATAAGGAACTCATTGATAAATTTAAGGAGACTCGCGCGCAGATGATGCAGGGTGGTGGCGAAAAACGAATTGCCGCCCAGCACGAAAAGGGAAAAGCGACCGCGAGAGAACGACTGGACATGCTCTTTGACGAAGGCTCGTTTGTGGAACATCAGAGCTATATGGTTCCGCGATCGACCGATTTCGGGATGGCCGACAAAAAATTTCTGGGTGACGGTGTCGTTACCGGTGCCGGGAAAGTGGACGATAAACAGGTTTTTGTAGCATCCCAGGACTTTACCGTACTTGGCGGTTCGCTGGGTGAGATGCAGGCGGAGCGTATTGCCGAGGCGCAGGAGCTCGCCATGAAAACCGGCAGTCCGTTTATTGCGGTGAACGATTCCGGTGGGGCGCGTATTCAGGAGGGAATTCTTTCTCTGCACGGGTACGCAAAGATCTTCCGGAATAACACCCTCGCATCGGGCGTGGTGCCTCAGTTCAGCGTAATTCTTGGACCATGCGCAGGCGGGGCAGTCTATTCTCCGGCAATAACCGACTTCATCTTCATGGTGGACGGCATCAGCAACATGTATATTACCGGTCCGGACGTCATTAAAACCGTTACCGGTGAGGAAATCAGTCACGAAGAACTCGGTGGAGCAGGGCCGCACTGCCAGAAAAGCGGTGTCGCGCACTTCAGGTTTCCGACCGAACAGGCGTGCTGGACCTTTGTGCGGAAGCTTCTTGGATATCTGCCGGCAAACAATATGGAGCAGCCGCCGATTTCCGAAACCAGCGACCCGGTAGACCGGGAGACTCCGGCGATTCTCGATATTCTGCCCGACGACGAACGCCAGCCGTACGACGTTCGGGACATCATCAGGGAGTTCGCCGATCCCGAGAGTTTCCTGGAAGTGCACGAGGATTTCGCGAAGAACGTCGTTGTCGGTTTTGCGAAACTCGCCGGTCGTACGATCGGAATCTTTGCCAACCAGCCCAAAATGTACGCGGCAGCTCTGAATATCGATGCCAGCGACAAAGCAGCGCGCTTCCTGCGGTTCTGCGACGCGTTCAATATTCCGATTGTCTCTCTGGTGGACGTACCCGGATTCCTGCCGGGAATCGCCCAGGAACACGGTGGAATCATCCGCCACGGCGCAAAAGTCCTGTATGCGATTGCCGAAGCGACGGTGCCGAAAGTGGCGCTCATCATCCGCAAAGCGTACGGTGGAGCGTTTATCTCGATGGCGTCAAAAGCTCTCGGGTACGATCGCGTCATTTCCTATCCGACCTCACAGATTGCGGTCATGGGTGCCGAGGGCGCGGCGAATATTATTTTCCGCAACGACATCAAGGCTGCTGAAGACCCGGCCGCAAAACGGGACGAGAAGATCCAGGAGTTCAAGGAAACGGTGATGAATCCGTTTATCGCGGCCGGTTTCGGCTATGTTGACGAGATCATCGATCCGCAACTGACACGGATCGAACTTATCCGGAGTCTGGAGATGGTTTCCCGCAAGCGGGAGGAACGTCCCCGCAAGAAACACGGCAACATTCCGTTGTAAGGCAGGCAGAAATGAACGTGGAAACTTTCAGTTACACCGTTATTACCGCGATTCTGGGTATGAGCGTCGTGTTCGTGTTCCTCTGGGTACTGAGTCTGCTCATGTCCGGTATTAAGCTTGCGTTTGGTGAAAAGCCGCAGAAAAACGGCGCGGTCGGTAGTACGATCGTCGGCGCCGACGCACGTACGAGCGGATCAACGCTACCATCGAAAGCCGGTGTTCCCGGCTGGGTATTGGCGGCAGTCGCAACCTACCTGATAGAGGAGGAGCTGGAATCGCAGCGGTCGGCCGAAGCGTGGGCTCCTCGACCCATAGCAAGTACGGAGCCGTGGGTCGCGCTACCCCGTTTCTAAGGAGACAAATGATGAAAAAGACGATAAAGATGAAGATAGACGGCCGGGAAGTGACCGTAGAAGCTGAGAGAACCGGAAATCTGCTTACCGTGCAACGGGATGACGAGCGGTACGAAGTCGAACTCGTACAGGAAAAAGCGGCGGCGGCCAAACCGGTTGCCAAACCGCGACCGGCAGCATCGCCGGTTACAGCCGCTCCCGTGAGTGCGCCGGCTCCGGTCGCGTCCGGCGGTGCAGGGACTGTTCCCGCTCCGATGACCGGAACGACGAAGGAACTGCTCGTTTCCGTTGGTGACGCCGTAACCTCAGGGCAGCAGATTCTGATTATGGAAGCGATGAAGATGGATATTGAAGTCGCCGCTCCGTCCGGCGGTACGGTGAAAGAGATATACGTAAAACCGGGCGACAGCATCAAAGAGAACCAGCCCCTGATGAAAATCGAGTAGGAGAAGCGTATGTCCCTGGTATCTGTATTTCTCCAATCCACAGGGTTCGCGGCATTGACGTGGCAACACATCGTCATGATCGTTGTCGGTGCTCTGTTGATCTACCTTGGAATCGCCAAGAAGTACGAACCGCTTCTGCTGGTTCCCATCGGTTTTGGCGCAATCCTGGTCAATATCCCGCTGGCGGGACTCCTTGCCGACGACGGTTTGCTCCACTATTTCTACTTCGGAATTAAAGCGGGGATCTTCCCGCCGCTGATCTTCCTCGGCATAGGCGCGATGACCGATTTTGGCCCCCTGCTGGCGAAACCGCGGACCTTCTTGCTTGGTGCGGCGGCTCAGTTCGGCATCTTCGGAACGCTCCTCGGCGCAAAAGCGCTCGGGTTTGATTTCGCGGAAGCGGCCTCGATTGCCATTATCGGCGGTGCCGACGGACCAACCGCGATCTACCTGACGTCAAAGCTCGCGGACCATTTGCTCGGCCCGATCGCCGTTGCAGCGTATTCGTACATGGCGCTGGTTCCCATGATTCAGCCGCCTATCATTCGCCTGCTCACGACGAAAAAGGAACGAATGGTAGTCATGTCCGAGATTCAGCCCGTGTCCCAGCGCGTAAAGATTATCTTTCCCATCGTTACGACGATCGTTTCCGCGTTGCTGATTCCCGCATCCACACCGTTGATCGGTATGCTCATGCTCGGAAACCTCTTCCGGGAAGCGGGAGTGGTTGAGCGCCTTTCCAAGACGGCGCAGAACGAACTGATCAACATCGTTACCATTTTTCTTGGGGTAGCAGTCGGTTCAAAAATGTCCGCTGAGGAGTTTCTGAACGTTCAGACGCTCTTTATCATCGTACTCGGACTGGCGGCTTTTTCGGTGGGAACGGCATCCGGCGTTCTGTTGGGCAAGCTCATGTATCTGCTTACCGGCGGTAAGGTGAACCCGATGATCGGCGCCGCAGGTGTATCGGCCGTCCCGATGGCCGCACGCGTCGTGCAGAAAGTCGGACAGCAGGAGAACCCGCACAACTTCCTGCTGATGAACGCCATGGGACCCAACGTGGCCGGGGTTATCGGTTCAGCCGTAGCGGCTGGAGTGCTGCTCTCGCTCGCGGGAGGGTGATCTGTCGGGGGTATCCCCTGGTGAACCAGAGTCAAAAAGCCGGTCCGCAGTGGATCGGCTTTTTTCTTGCAGGCACCGTGCGAAAACGACGCGTCGTTACTCCGTCGGCATGTAAATTCAGATCGCGTACGATTTCGTGCAAATGTAGTCAACGGTTAACAAACGGACAAGTTGTTCATATACGATCCTTTTTTCTCCGGTTAGGCTGGACGGAAAATCACTGGAAGGGATGTTCCGGCAACTACAGTCGTTCATCCCGAGGAGAAAACGTTGAAAAGAACGCACCGTACGTTTGTCCTGCTGCGTGGTATCCTGGTAGTCGTCCTGGGGTTTGCCCTCATGTCGTGTGCCTCGATGGTTGAGTCGATGGTCGGCTCGATTTCAAGTACTCCCGTTGTCACGGCAACCCGCGCGTCGGACGATCCGCTGGACGGCTATGTCATGGCATTCAAGGACGGCAGTATCTATTCCGTGGGTCAGGTCCTTACCCCGGCGTCCGCCGATACAAACGGCGAGGCCGAGATTATGGATATGAACCTCGGTGATAAACGCTGGTCCGAGGTTTTTACATCGCGCCCCGCCGGCGACAGTGATCTTGTGGTGGGTCAGATCGTCCTTACCCCGTACGACGAAAATCCGGATTACCTGAAGACATCAAACTGGTATGCCTACTTCATCACCGATATTTCCCGGAAACATGCGGGAATTATCACGGCAAGCGGATACGATGTGAAGGTCGATTTTCTTCGCATACCTGATAGAGAGGTACCGAAGTCTCCGTAGCTGCAGCGATAGTATGACGCGGCCGATGTAATCGGCCGCAAAACTGCCGGTAATCTCGCCCCGGGGCCGAGTCGTAGGGTATACTGCGACCACCGATGTATCGGCGTTCTGTCCTGTACCGTTGGATTTTTCCTGTTCTCATTTGCACGTTCATTGCCGGTTGCAGTGCCCGCGACGGAATGGTTCCGTCCCCGGATGTGATCACCTGGTGGGTACCGAATCGCGCAGAGGAGTTTGCGCGGTCGATGGACCGCCTTCCAACCTTCCGGGCACTTCAGGACGCAACAGAGATCGCTCTTTGTTTTATCCATCCCCCATCGGGAGAGCACTCGCAGCGTTTCGGGAGTATGCTGGCGCGGGGGGATCTGCCCGATATTATCAGTCACGATTTTGTTACCGATTACCCCGGAGGGGTACAGAAGGCACTCGACGACGGTGTGATCCGTCCACTCAATCAGCTGATTAAGCGTGACGCTCCAAACTTCAGTCGATTTCTTGCGGAGAATCCGGAAGTCAGAGAACTGGTAACGACCTCCGATGGTTCAATATTCTGCTTCCCGTCCCTGCAAACCGACCGGGCGATCCGGACCTATATGGGGCCTTTCGCCCGTGGCGACATTTTCGAAGCTCTCGCGATCCAGGCTCCGCGTACGATTGATGAATGGACAACGACTCTCGCTGCGCTTCACGAATCTCCTCTCGTCGACGTCCCGCTCACGTTTTATGGCGGTTCCATCCGTCGAACCGACATCTTTATCGGAGCATTTGACGTCGGTTGGGGGTTCTACCGGAATGACCGTACCGTCGTCTACGGTGCTCTTGAACCGGGGTTTGAAGAGTTTCTCGCCGTAATGGCCCAGTGGTTTGACCGTGGATTCATCGATGCCGGTTTTTCAGTCAACAGTGCGGCGCGCTATTCACATCGTTCGACGACACGAACGGTCGGGATCTATGTCGACTACGTATCCTCAATGGAACGATACCGTACCAATCTGCGAAAACGAGATCCGGAAGCACGGTTTATCCCGCTACGGTATCCGGCCCGGGATTCCGGAGAAATGGCTGAGTTTGGTCATCTTGCACCGGTTCTTGTGCCATTCGCCTCCGCCTACGTTACACCGACAAGCGGTGACCCGGAGCGTGCCATTCGTTTGCTCGATTTCTTTTATTCACCTGAGGGCGTGCGTGTGTTCAACTTCGGGATTGAAGGGGTAAGCTACGAGTTGGTGGATGACCAGCCGGTTTTTCGCGAAACACTGAAGACAGCACCGGAAGGTTTTACCACCGCCCTGCGTCGGTTCGTTGTCGCAGGTCCGTACCGGAAAGATCCCGCGCAGTTTACCCAATCGCTGGTACTCCCTGAGCAGCGCCGGGCTGTGGAGCTGTGGAGCCGGACAAAGGCGGAAGATCATCGCCTCCCGTTCTTCTATCCTTCGAGTGAGTTGAGTGCCGAGCTTGAGGGGATCATGGGTCGGGTCCAACCGTATGAAGAGGATATGGTTGTCCGTTTTATCACGGGAGACGTTCCGATAGCGTACGTTGAGGATTTTCAGGATACCTTACGGANAATGGGAATCGAGCGAGCCATCGAGATCATGCAGATTTCCCTGGATGCACGCGAAAGCGGGGGTTCGCCGTGAGCAGAATCGTACGGCCGGTGTTCATTCGTTGGCTTCTCTCATACTTCGCTCTCTTCCTCTTCTCGATCAGCGTAGGCGCCGCGGTATTTGCGGTTATGGCTCGGACCATTACACAGCAACAACTCGATCTGAATCGGGGCATTCTGTTGCGGGCCCGGGAACAGATCGAACTGGGTGCAGAGACGCTTCGCGACGTGGCTGTACAACTCACTCTGGAGCCGACGATCCTTGAGCTTTCCCGGGGAGATGCGGAAATTCCCCGTCGGCAGAACGTGCTGATCCGGGACGCCGTACTCCTACTGCGGCGTATCGATTCGGCGCATCCCGTCGTTGGGGGAATTGATATCGTTCTTCCGCGGCTGGGCCTCGTCTTTTCGCCGGAGGGCTATATTGACATCGGAGAATGGAAGGCGCAGTCGGCGAGAATCGCAGTTCGATATCCGATTGAGCCGGTTCCAAGCGGCGAGGGGGAAGCCGAATCACAAGCGGGTTGGATAGTCGTCTCCATGAATGATCAACTACTAAACGACTGGCTCGAGGCGTACGATAGCCTGAGCGCCGGGTCGATAACGATGGCGCGCATCGGTAGCGGGAACCCCACCTTGTCCGGTGAAAACGGAGGGCGAATTTCCGAGGACGCTCTTGTGCTCGGTGACTTTGACCTGCAACTCCTGTCGGTTGCCCCGATGCGGAGTATCATTGAGCCCTTTGCTCCGTTGAGGCGTTCTGTCATTACGATTATCGCCGGAGCAATTGCCATCGGAACCATTGCGGTTTACCGAATTACTACATATCACTATCGACCACTCAAACGACTTGTGGCGCTTACCGGAGAGCATCCGCCGGCGCGAAACGAGTTTGATGTGATAACCGAATCCTTGAATCGCCTGGTGGATCAAAAGACAGAGCTGACGGAGATCTTCCAAGCCCACGGAAGGGAAATGAGGAACACCTATCTCGCGGGATTACTCAAGGGAAGCCGTACCATTGCCANCGGGACGAAGGATCAGTTGCGTGCTTTTCGGCTTGTTCTTGTGAACTTCGAGCGGACCCGTGAATCGATTGAATTGTTGACCCCCTTCCTCGCCCGAGCCGCGATCGACTCCTATATTCGGGAGACCGGTTCCTCGATGGAATGGATCGAGATCGATGGACACGCGGTATTGCTTCAGCGGTACGGCTGTACAGGAACGATCCCGGCAACCGACGAGGTTCGCACTGGAATTCAACAGCTTCAGAATACACTCCAGCACGACCACGGTGTATGTACAACCTTCGTGGTAGGCACCCGACAGGAGGGTGGAGCCAAAGTCCTGCAGACGGCGTACGCGCAATGTCTCAAGGGCGTGGAATACCGTTTTCTCTATGGCCCCGGCAGCGTAATCATGCTGGAAAATCTGCCGGAGGAGATCCTGGACGATTCCCTGTCTATTGATTCGGACCTGGACTTGTACCGCGCCATACGCTCTGGAAACAGCGCAGAGGCGACGGCCCTCGTCGTAAAACAGTTTGATACCGGAAACGAGGCAGCNGGTGCCGGGCTGTACCGGTCGCGACTTCGTGCGTACACCGTTATTGGCGTCGTAATGAAGGCAATGGCGGGGATTCCGGAGGTCAACGGCGGCAGGCGGAACCTCCATGACCGAATTACCGCAGATGCGGAGCTCGTGTTGCGCGCTGCGACCTATCCGGAGATGGCCGAACGCACCTGCATACTTGCCGACCGTGCNGCCCGGTGGTTTCACGGGCGTCAAGAGAGTCACAATACCGACCTGAACACCCGAATAGTCGCGTTTATCCATGACCACTTGGTTGAGCCGGCACTCTGCGTTGCAATGATCGCGCACCACTTCGGTATGAATTCCAAATATCTCGCCCGCTTCTTCCGTGAACAAAACGCGATTGGGGTCAGTGAGTTTATTACCGAACGCCGCTTGGATGAGGCGATCACCTTGTTACGTCAGGGCGCCACCGTTAAAAATGTCGCAGAGTCTGTCGGTTTTGGCCACCAAGTGACGTTCATTCGTCTTTTCAAAAAACGGGAAGGAATCACGCCAGGGAAGTATGCCCGCATCAAGATCATTTAACCGAGTATCGTAGAACGATCCGGGTCACTTTACGATCTATCAGTAATTGATACGGCCAATCCTATAGATGCGGTGATGCGCCCGGTTCAACCCCGTCGGTTTTTCGCTTCGCTCCCTCCTTAGTGTCCGGCACCGTGTGTAGGACAATCACGGTAACGACTTTCTCGCATTTTCCGCTCAATCCTGTATTCCGGAGGTTTCCATGAGTCGTATCCGTCACTGTCC
>JGI11705J14877_10001470_pt1 | contig 13479 bp, 13 predicted proteins | sample Etolaghawater15m_FD_14877 | JGI IMG/M metagenome (IMG submission 14877) | reverse complement strand
GGTTGTGCTGTAAGTTGCCATATCTTTACCTGAGTACTTCACTTAAAATAATGGCGGTATTCTAACTTAAATCGACCTAACTTAAAACTGCGATATGCAAACTATCATTATGTCTAAACCCCTTAATCAATTATGTAAAACCTTAAAACTGTCTGCAAATGAATTAGATTACATTGAAGATAAGCAGTTTCCATTAAAAATACCCCAAGATTTTTTAGAGCAGATGGCTACTGGGGATCTAAATGATCCATTACTAAAACAGGTTCTTCCTGTCTCAGCTGAACAAGCTGTTAGCATCGATTACAGCAAAGACCCTGTTGGTGATTTACTCAAGAACCCTAGCCCTGCTTTAATTCATAAATATCATGGTCGAGTGCTTTTAATAGCCAGTCCAAAGTGCGACATTCACTGCCGTTACTGTTTTAGGCGACACTTTCCCTATCAAGAACAAACCAATCAGCGCCATTGGCAACAAGCAATACAAACCATCGCTCAAGATTCAACAATTCACGAAGTAATTTTAAGTGGCGGTGATCCCATGAGTTTAAATGAAAATATTTTATTGGGGCTAATCAAGGATATCGAAAAAATTCTACATATCCAAACACTGAGAATCCATACCCGAACGCCTATTGTGGCTCCAAGCAAAGCACCTCAAGCTGCTTTATTAGATTGGGCGCAACATAGCAGATTAAATAAAGTGATGGTAGTTCACTGCAATCACAAAAACGAACTAAGTGATAAAACGGCCAATTTATTAGAAAAGTATCGTAAAAGTGGTTTTCAGTTACTGAACCAAAGTGTCTTATTGAAAGACATTAATGATACAAGTAAAGCTTTAGTCGAATTAAGTCACGCTTTATTCGAACAAGGTGTTCTGCCCTACTACTTACACCAATTAGATAAGGTTCAAGGCGCACAACATTTTGAAGTTTCGGATACAAAGGCTTTGAAAATAATGAAAGAAATCAGACAGAAACTACCAGGCTATTTAGTTCCTAATTTAGTCAGCGAAATAGCAGGAGAACCGAATAAAACACCGCTATAGCTGTTTTCTTCAATTTTTGTTAATGATGACAATCACTGTAAATCATATTTTTTCTTAAACTCACAGCCACCACTCATAGTTGGAAACCAATCTGGCGCACTGTAGAACTTTTCATTTACAGTTATAAGCACTTCTTCACGATATAAGTCATAGTTAAACGCTTTACCTTCAATCAGGTAATAAGTTGTTTCGTCATTAATTGGCAATGGCTTAACATGTACAGAGCTAAAAAACGGACGTACCTTTTCAGCATCTTTTTCATGCGTAATCAAAATAGTCAGCGTTTTACCTTTAAGCGCCTTAAAGTCTGTTAACTTATCATCTTCACGCCCAAATTTAGACGTACTAGCAAACACATGCACATTGTCATTACCACAGTGATAAGCCAACGCTGATTGACTGCTGTAGCCTAGAGTATAGAAAGGCTCGTCTTTCGGTAAAAACGCACAGACTTTTTCAGGCTGAGTATAAACTGCTACATGATGTTTTTGACTTGATGAAATCAGCTGATCAACCAAGCTCAAAGCCACCAGTAAAATGACCGCTGCCACAATTGAAAAATAAGCATTAAAGGTCACTAAACGTTTTAGTTGCTGTTCGGTTAATACAAGGTATAAAGCATAAAGTAACGTAACCGAAATCAGTGGCCAGTGAAGTCCAACGGCATTGGTAAGGCTTACTAAAAACAAAATAGCCAGTAACGGTATACTCGAAAATATAACCAGTTTTATTGGGTTTAAATATGGTGTTGGAGAATCGATCGTTTTGTTTCTCGCTTTTAGTAAATACCACAAGCCCATTGGTGACAGTAAAAGCACTATCATGCCAAGATAAGTTAGAACATTGCCAATATCAAACTGGCTTGCTTCGGTTCTTGAGAAAAAATTAAATAGGATATTATTCCAACAATGGGTCGCATTAAAGTAGAGGTTTTCTGCAACCGCTAGTAAAACAATTGCCACCATGAATAACACTTGTTTAAGATTGAGTTTTTTCCAATACCACAAACTATAAGCTAGCAAGCCCAACAGCATAAACGCCGCAAAATATTTAGATAAAAAAGCCAACCCTAAAAACAGGCCTGCCGAAATCACATCTAGCCAATTTTGAGAATGCATAGCTTTGGCAAAGAAATAAACGCCTAAGACAGAAAATAGTACCAAGATGGTGTCATTTGCGGTAACCACAAACATCAAAGAGATAGGTGAAACAAAAAAGGCCAGTGCAACCCAAAACGCAATCGTTTGAGAGACTCTAGAGTCGATTCGGACCATTTTATAGATTAGATAAGCAATCAGAACGGCTGAGAAAAATGCGAATGAACGATACCAGACCAAGTTGTCCGTTACTTGTCCCATTACATAAAGTACCCACCCTACCGCAGGAGGGTGGTCATAGTAACCTAAAGAGAGGTTTTGCCCCCAGGTAATAAAATAAGCCTCATCCCCAGTTAAAGGAACCATTAAGATTAGCGCGATTTTTAGCAGAACAAAAAGGCCAAGCAGCAGTTTTTGATGTAAGTTCAAAGTATTTAAAAACGCTATTAGATTAGACATAGATTATGCCGCAACTGTCGATGATAGATTAAACAGAACCCAAGCCACTAAGGCACCAACAATAACGCCCGCCAGAATTTCTATACGAGTATGTCCCATTCTTTCTCTTAGAAGTTTATTCTCTTTGTCTGTTTGTAATAAATTGATGGCTTTAGCGTGTTTGCCGACTTGTTGACGCAGGCTATTCGCATCTAAGAGAACAATAAAAGCTAAAGTAACAGCTACGCCAAAAGCTGGGTGAGCAATACCTTCTTTTAACGCAATCAAAAAAACCATACTGCTGACAATTGCACTGTGATTACTTGGCAGACCGCCATAACCAATTAAGCCAAAAGCGAGTTGTTCAGCTTTTATAGAGTTAACAATAAATTTAGTTATACCTGCCACCAACCAGGCCGCAAATGGTGTAATTAAATAGATATATTCCACTAGATGCCACCTGCAGGCCATAGGGCCCAAAGACTTACCCCAATCCAACCGACCACGGTAATTAACAACTGTTTATCAGACAACAAGGCATCCGTAGGTGACTCCCCTTCGCCTAGGGCTTCACTGACATACCAATAACGGAACAATCCGAACAGAACAAAGGGAATCGTCATGACCATCTCAGGGCGAGCGTTCATGACAAATAGGCTGTAAAACAATAAGGCACCTGTTGCCGCCATCTCTGCGTAACGATCGACTAAAGACACAGTGTACTTTTGTAACACCTCACGCCCTTCTTGAGTAGTTTGCACCAATTCTTGGCGGCGTTTTATCGCCGCTAAATACAAGGCTAAACATAAGGTTGTAACAAACATCCAAGAGGACAAAGGTACCGAGATAGCTACCGCACCGGCATATACACGTAAAACAAACCCAATGGCAATGGTAAAAATATCTAAAACTGGCTGATGTTTTAAGTAATAACTGTAAGCCACATTTAATAAAAGATAGCCAACAATCACCCCCATTACCAAGGGCTGTACCAAGAAACCTAAGATTAATAAACCGTATAACCCCACCAATAACTTTTTAGCTTGTGCTGGTGTCACCTGCCCTGAAGCTAATGGGCGTTTTTTTGATTTTGTTGGATGTTTTCTATCTTCCTCGATATCTTTTAAGTCGTTAACGACATAAGTGGCTGAGGCGGCAAGGCTAAATAACGTGAAGGCGATTAGGGTTTGGCTGAGCGCAACAAGGTCTAAAAACAGGCCGGTAAACATTAAGGGCGCAAAGACAAATCCATTTTTTATCCATTGTTTTGGACGCATGAGCTTGAAGAGACCAAGCAATACCGATTTATTACCCGACGCAGAAGTGTTAGAATTCATGAATTACTTTACCGCCTTTTGATTGACCTGTTGCGAATGCAAATAATGGAAGAATTAAATAGCCCAATATGCGCCACCCACTCAATTAATTAAAAACAGCAGAAGCACTCACAAAATGAAGATTGCATTAATGTACACGATTTTCGCGGTAATCTCTACTATAGCGAACATCTGGAGCCAAGATTTAACCTTTAGAATCTATCAAGGTGAATTTGATTTATGGCTAGCCATTTTGGTAGGAACAGCAGTGGGTTTAGTGGTCAAATACTTTTTAGACAAGCGCTATATTTTTAAGTATCAAACCACCTCAATAGAGCACGGTTCAAAAACCTTCTACCTCTATACGGTCATGGGGGGGGGCACTACCATTATATTTTGGGGATTTGAATACACCTTTGACGCTATCTATCAAACCGCTGAAATGCGTTATTTAGGCGGTGTAATTGGTTTAGCGATTGGTTATATCGTTAAATATCAACTTGATAAACGCTTTGTTTTTAAATAGGAATAACTTTTGAAACTTACTGGATGGGGTCGTTACCCTGCAATTGACAGCCAAAGCGTTTTTCCTAATCAACCAGGCCTGGTCAATACTTTAATTCATCGCTCTGAACATCAAACTCAGATTGCACGTGGATTAGGCAGAAGCTATGGTGATAGCAGCTTGGCTGAACACTCGTTAAACCTCTCTAAACTCGATAACTTCATCAACTTCGATGAAATCACGGGCGAGCTTACCTGTTCTGCGGGTCTGAGTTTTACAGAAATTTTACGTGTCTTTGTTCCTAAAGGTTGGTTTTTGCCTGTTACGCCAGGTACACAACTCATAACTGTTGGCGGTGCGATTGCGAGTGATGTGCATGGTAAAAACCACCACGTAGAGGGTTCTTTTAGTGAGCATGTCTCTTCCATCACGTTATGCTTGGCTAATGGCGAAACATTGGAATGTTCAGCAACATTAAACCCGCAGCTCTTTCTTGCAACCTGCGGTGGCATGGGCTTAACGGGCATCATTTTACAAGCCACTTTCAAGCTCAAGCGAATTGAAACGGCTTTTATAGATGAAACCACTTTTAAAACGATTAACTTAGCTGAAACCTTAGAAAAATTCGAACAACACGACGCCGCGACCTATTCAGTGGCTTGGATAGACTGCTTAGCTACAGGTAAAAACCTAGGCCGTTCTTTGTTGATGCTAGGTGAGCACGCTTTAAGCAAAGCTGACTCAAATCCTAATACATTGCATGCTGCACCACACAGTAAGTTGAATATGCCACTAGACTTGCCAGCTTTTACCTTAAATAGCTTGAGCGTTAAAGCCTTTAATGCCCTTTATTATGGCAAGGTAAGGCAAGCAGAAAGCCAGCGTAACGTTCATTATGCCCCCTTCTTTTATCCATTGGATAGCATTCAAAATTGGAATCGCATGTATGGTAAAAAAGGGTTTGTGCAATACCAATTTGTCATTCCTAAATCAGCAGGCCTGGAAGGTTTAACTGAAATCCTAACTGAAATTGCCCTTTCCAAACGCGGTTCTTTTTTAGCCGTTTTAAAAGTTTTTGGTAAAGGCAATGACAACTATTTAAGCTTTCCGGAAGAAGGCTATACACTTGCCTTAGACTTTAAGCTAGACAGTACTTTATTTGCTTTTCTAGATCGGTTAGATGACATTGTTTTAAACTATGGAGGTAAGCTGTATTTAACCAAAGATGCTCGCATGTCAGAAAAAACCTTTAAACAGAGCTATCCTTTATGGGAACAATTTCAAGAAATTCGCCATCAATATGATGCACACAAGGCGTTTAATTCACTACAATCAAAACGCTTAGGTTTGTAAGACAAACTATTTATTAAATTTTAAGAACTCTTCAATAAGAGCACTGAGACAATTCATGCAAAAAAACATCCTGATTATTGGCGCCACTTCAGCTATCGCTAAAGCCACCTTGAGAATCTATGCTGAACAAAATCACAACTTGTATTTAGTCGCACGTAATCAAGAACAATTACAAACGATTGCCGAGGATGCCAAGATTCGCGGCGCGAACCAAGTTGAATTTATGGCCTGTGATTTAGCCGAGCTTAACGCACACCAAACTCTTATAGAAAACGTCTATACCAGCTACCCTACATTGGACATTGTGTTGATTGCCCACGGTACCTTGCCTAATCAGCAGGCTTGCCAAGAAAATGTAGAAACCGCTTTACAAGAAATAAACATTAACGCCTTGAGTACAATCTCATTATTAACCTTATTAGCTAACCGTTTTGAAACACAAAAAAGTGGCAGCATTGCGGTCATTTCCAGTGTTGCAGGTGATCGTGGTCGTCAATCAAACTATGTTTATGGTGCCGCTAAAGGAATGGTTTCCACCTTTTTACAAGGCCTGCGTAATCGTTTAAACGATAGTAACGTGCAAGTATTGGATATTAAACCCGGTTTTGTTGACACCCCGATGACTGCCGAGTTCAAAAAAGGCCCTTTGTGGGCTCAACCGGAACAGGTCGCCCAAAACATTATCAAAGCGATTAACATTGGAAGGAATACACTCTACACCCCTTGGTTTTGGTGGGGAATCATGTTCATTATCCGCAATATCCCTGAATTTATTTTTAAGAAACTTAAACTTTAAGGAATAAAAGATACTTTAGATTATGCAATCACCACAAGTAACACCACAAAAAGCCAGTATTCTGCTGGTTAGCTTTATGACTTTATTGCACCTTATATTGGCTTTCACTGTCGAATTGGGTGGAGATGAAGCGCATTACGCTCTTTACGGTTCAATGCCAGATTGGAGTTATTTTGACCATCCGCCACTCATTGGTTGGTTACAGATTATTCCAATGTGGTTAGCACCGTTTGACTGGAGTGCACGCATGGTACCGATTGCTTTGTATGCTGTTTTAAACTATTTGTTGTATCAAATTACGGTTACTTTTTTTGATGAAAACCACAGTAACCAGACCTGTTCAACAGAGTGGAAAGGCTTTGCAAGTTTAGTTGTTTTAAATACCTGCTTAATCTTATCGTTAATGGGCATGGCGATGTTGCCAGACAACCCTTTAATGGTGAGTGTACTTGCCTTAGTTCTCATTACACATAAGCTATTACACAGTAATCAAATTAAATACTGGATTCTTCTAGGCATTTTTGTTGGACTTGCTGCCCTATCAAAGTACACAGCAGTAACCATTATTGTCTCTCTTATCTTGATCATGCTAATTGAGAAAAGATTGAGTTGGTTGACCTCTAAAGGCTTATGGATTGCCGTTATTGTTGCTCTCATTATGATTAGCCCAATTTTATATTGGAATGCAATTCACGAGTGGGCCTCTTTTATTTATCAGATTGAGCATGGGACCAACAGTAGCGCTTGGAGACTCTCTCGATTATTGCAAACCCAAGTTATTCAATTCTTTGCCTATACGCCATTCTTGTTTATTTTTGGCTGGTGGATGATGCTTAAACCAAGCAACTATCTCAAACAAAACTCGCGTTTACTGCTTTTGTTTTCAGTTCCTATTACCCTTTTGTTTGCATGGGGATCCGGTTATGAAAAAAGCCTACCGCACTGGGTTTCATTAGCTTGGGTATTATTGGTTCCAATTATTGTCGACTTTTTGTGGCAAATTCGTTATAAAACTTGGGTAAAGATTGTTTCAGGAATGCATATAGTCTTAATGGGGGTAGCTGTTTTAGTCATTCATAGCTTACTCTTTACACCTTGGATTTCCTTTCCTGACCATAAACACCCATTACAAGGTGATCATGGTTGGCCTCAGGCGGCAAAAACTGCAATTGAATTACAACAGATGCATTCTAAAACGGCTGAAGAGTTGCCGCTATTTGTTTCCAACTGGAGTTATGCTAGCCATTTAGCCTGGTACAGCCGCCCGCAGCCTGTTTATATCACCAGTGCAAAACAGACTCAGTTTGAATTTTGGTTTGGTAAACCAACTAACGGCATGAATGGAATTTTAGTTGCACCACATTATGAAGATAATCCTCCAAAGATTGGTGTGGTAAATCATTTTGAAAGCTGCACTGAACTGAGAACTGAAGACCTAATGGGCGCGGGTTCGATTATTGTCACCTACCATTATTATCTGTGTAAAAACTTTCAGGCCGAACAACCAGGCCTGGTAAGTTAATTAAGCCAATAAACAGAGCACTAATAAATAGAGAACTTATGTCACAAGCCTTCAATACACAATCTATTGCTCGTTTTTTGCTGTGGCCTGTTAGCAAACCTTTAAACATCGCCAAAGAGATAATCAACCAACCCAATAAAGCCTTTCCTATAGTAGACTTTTTGAAAGGCTTAAGTGTCTTGATGGTCATTCTGTTCCATATCTTTTTTGCGGTGTTTTTTCTCTTTAAAAAAGAGCCTGAAAAACTGCAGCAATTTATAGACAGCATTCCTACATGGTTAAGTTTTGTTTTAAGTTTTGATAAAGCGGTTGATATCTTTTTTATGCTCAGTAGTTTCTTGCTGAGTTACGCGTTATTAGAAGTGTTCGACAAGAAAAAAAGCATTCATATTGGACGCTTCTACCTCCATCGTTTTTTTAGAATTTACCCACTTTTTTTAGTCGCGTTACTGCTCTACGGACTGGCCGATATAAACAAACTCATACAAGATGGCTGGTACAGTTTGCTATTTATTGAAAATATCTACAGCAAAGGCATTATTCCTGTGCAATGGAGTTTATCCATTGAAATGCAGTTCTACCTAATCTTGCCTTTTTTACTGCTTTTTTTAGCTAGAAGTCAGCGTCCTATTGCATGGTTGGTATTTCTAATTACTCTATCAATCATTGGGCGGTTTTTACTTGCCTGGCAATCTCCGGTTATCTACCAAACACACTGGTACGACTTAGTCGATTCTGCCAATGGTAAAATTTATATGGATACGATGTACTATGTAATTCAAAGTCGCATCACGCCTTTGTTGTTAGGTATCCTATGGGCTGTGATTTTATGGAAGCACCCTAGTATCAAGCTAAATCTAAGCAAACTCAAACGCTATGCTTTATGGGGAGCAGGCCTGGTAACAATTTATATCAGCATGCGTTTCCCGATTTATTACCCAGATTCTCTCTACTATGCAAACTTTAATGAAATGCTAAATCTGTTTTTAGTGACCTTACATAGAATCATTTTTAGCGCCGCTATTTTAGGTTTAGTTTTATTGGCGCATTACCAAGTTCAAGATACTGGAAAACCAAGTTTGCTACATACAGCAAAGCATCACTTAGTTAATTGGAAAGGCTGGCGACTGTTCTCAGAAATTGCCTACCCAATGTACTTCTTTCACTTTCCGTTCATCGTGCTGGCCTGGGCTATTGTTTTAGGCACGATTGATGTCAAAACGGTTGATAGCATCACTTTATATTACGTTCCTATCGCCTATGCTTTAGCTGTGTTATTGACCCTATACCTTTCACTCTGGCTTAACTTTTTGGTTGAAGCGCGTTTTATCAGAATTGGAAAACAGATTGAAACCAAATGGTTTGGCGGGCATAATGCCACCACAAACCATAAAATACCCCCTAAATAGAGTCAAAATCATGATATCGATTATTGTTCCTACTTATCAGGAAGTTGAAAACTTAAAACCGCTTAGTCAGATGATTCAGATAGCACTGACCGATGCAGGAGAAACTTCCTATGAAATTATTATCATGGATGATAATTCGCAAGACGGTTCAATTGAAAAAGTAGCTGAATTAGTTGAAAAACACCCTATTCGTATTGTGACCAGAACTGAAAACCGTGGTTTATCTCCTGCAGTTATTGATGGTTTTGGTGAAGCTAGAGGTGACTTTGTGGTGGTTATGGATGCCGACCTTTCACACCCCGCCACCGCCATTCCAGAAATGGTAAAACAGTTACGTAATGGAGAAAGCGATTTTGTATTAGGCTCACGCTATGTTGAAGGCGGTAGTATTGACGATAGCTGGACCTTGTGGCGTTACATCAATTCGGTCGTTGCCACCATTCCTGCATTACCTATTACGCGCGTTAAAGACCCTATGTCAGGTTTTTTTGCCGTTCGTAAGGCAGATATACCAAATGCATACAATTTATCCCCTATTGGTTATAAAATCGCTTTAGAGGTTATGGTGAAAGGTGATTTCCCCACTGTATCTGAAGTACCGATTCACTTTGTAGATAGAATTCATGGCGAATCAAAGCTTACATTGACCGAACAACTTAAGTACCTTCGCCATTTACGCCGCTTATATCAGTACAAATTTCAAACTAAAGCTGAGTTCTTTCAGTTCGCTTTTGTAGGCGCAAGTGGTTTCATTGTCGATTTAGCCTTCTACCTAATTCTACAAATGTTCGGTGCTTCTCATACCGTTGCACGTGCAATCTCATTTTGGCCAGCAGTCACATGGAACTGGATGCTCAACCGAACTATTACTTTTAGTCACCGAGAGAAAACTAAAAAAAGTACTCAATGGGGTGCATTTGCTTCAAGTTCTTTACTTGGTTTTACCGTTAACTACGGAACCTACTACACCTTAACAAAGTATGTGCCCTTCTTTGAAGAACATATGATTTTGGCACTAATTGTGGGCGTATTGATGGGAATGGGCTTTAACTTCTCTATTTCAAACTTGTTTATCTTTAAAAAGTTAAGAGAAGAAGTGGACCACGAAAAGCATAACAAAAAGAACTAACTCAACCACTCTTGCATTCTCTTTGTGTAAAAGTTGACTACTCTTTTTCTCTAAAAACGAGTTGTTGATTTTGCATTTTCTCAAAAGCCTCTAACAATGGTTTAAACTTTTCAGTTGAACTTTCTAGTTGAGACAACAGTTCGTATACTGCCTCTACTGTAGACAGCGACTGACTGTCTTTCTGCTTTCTAATTCGGTACTTTGAGTCTTTAGTTGGGGTGAGTGAAACACGATTCAATGACTGTAATTCAGGGTTAAGCTGCATCATTTTAAACGTCTTACGCCATGTTCCATCTAAAATTAACACTTTAACCCCAGATAATCTGTCTATTTCTCCAACATCAAAAACATCACAATCATTAACTTGATTATCAATTTCAGGATAGAGTAACAAGACATTTTTATTTTCGGTTAACCAAGTTACCAGACCTGGTAACCCTGATAACAGCTCGCCCACCCACGTTTTGCAATGCGTTAAAGCTAATTGCGCAATGATTGCAGTACCTTTCATCTGTTTGACTTCGGTTGGGTGTTGTAAAATAGCTATCTCTATCCTATTGTCTATAGATTCAATAAAGCTACAGATACAAACCTTCTGAGGCCTGCTGCAGTTTGGGCAAATAACTCTAGACATAACTTGATTGGAAGTAGATTAAAAACAATGGAACAACCTGTGAATTTTTCAATTGCATCAAAAGATGAGTTTTATGAAATTAAACATTTCTTAAAGAGACACAACACTTATCATGCAAATCGCACTGATGTCATCTATACCATACGCTCTGAAAACAAGCTGATAGGGTTGGCACGCTTAATAACGGTAGATGACGACGATAATACACTGTGGCTGAGAGGCTTATTTATAGATGAAGCTTGGCGCAACAAAGGCTTAGCAACATCACTACTTAACTACCTATACAACAACCAAATAAAGTCTTTAGAGACCAAAAGTATTGTAGCATTCGCTGAACCGCACTTAAAACAGTTCTACCAACAAAATAATTATACGGAAGTGACGATGGAGCAACTACCACCATCACTTAAAAAACGGTTAGAAAACGCTTATTCACAGGGAAAAAAGTGGCTCTGTTTAATCCGAAGCTAATGTAAAACTATTGATTCTACATTTTATAAGTTACCACAGGCCTGGTAACTTATAAAATTTACTCTGACAAAGCTTCAATCGAGCCATCCGCCTCATTTAGCAAGTGTGTAGGAATCTCTTTTTTCGTTTTGCCAGCTAGATTTTTAAGCATTTCAGCTTGTCTAACTAAATTACCTTGACCAGATATCATCTGCTTATGAGATTGGACATAAGTTAATTGTGCAGTTTGTAATTGTTTGCCAACCTTTTCAAAACTCTCTACAAAGCCAACAAACTTGTCATGAACTTCTGCAGCGCGTTTAATTAGTTTAACGGTATTTTCGCTTTGACGTTCATAACGCCAAAGCTGTTCAATGGTTTTTAAAGTCGTGAACAGAGTGGTTGGGGTAACGACGGCCACTCGTTTTTCAAACGCATCTTCAAAAATACGACTATCTGCCTCAATAGCCATTAAATAGGCACCTTCAACAGGAATAAACATTAACACAAAATCAGGCGCATGCAACTGATCTAAATGCTCATAACGCTTAGCTGCCAAAGTAGATATATGCTTTTGTAAACTGCCCAAATGCGACTTTAAGGCAACCGACTTTGTTTTTTTGCCTTCAGAATTTAAAGCCTGTTCATAGTGAAGTAATGACACCTTAGAATCAATAACAACATGTTTATTGTCTGGCATATTGATAATGACATCTGGACGTAAGCGTTTACCTTCCTGATCTGTAAAACTCTTTTCACGTTCAAACTCAACCCCTTCAGTTAACCCAGTACGTTCTAACAAACGTTCCAAAATCAACTCACCCCAGTTTCCTTGGGTCTTACTATCCCCTTTGAGTGCTTGGGTTAGGTTTTGAGCTTCTTCAGTCATTTGCAAATTTAGCGAATGTAACTGTTTTAGCTGCTCGGTTAAACTTGCACGACCTTCTAAATCTTCTTTGTGTACCAGTTCAACACGACTTTTAAAAGCATCTAATGCACCCTGCATAGGCTTAAGCACAGCTTCAATTGTGGCCTGACTATTTTGACTAAATTGAGATTGTTTCTGTTCAAAAATTTGATTGGCCAAAACTTTGAACTCATCCGATAACTGCTTTTTAGCAGAATCAAGCAGAGCAATTTTCTCAACGGCTGCTGATTTTTCCATATCTAACGAAACAACTAACTCTGCCGCTTGGGATTCACTCGCTAAAAGTCGTTCTCGTAAAGACTCTAAAGTGCTTTCTTTCACTTGGAGTTTTTGAGTGTACTCATGCTGCTGTTTTACCAGTTGCTCAGCTTGACCTTTAATCTCTTGAAGTTCTTCAATTTGAGAACGACAAGAATTTAATTGATCTTCAAGCTTTGAGTGGTTTGCTGATAGTACTTCTGATTGATTAGTAGTAATAGATAACTGCTGTTCAAGATTAGAGATGTATTCTTTAGACTCATCTAAACCTTTTGTTTTTGTATGAAGTGCTCGCCATAGAGAAACAGCAATAAGAATGCTTGTAAACAAAGCTACAAGCAATAAGATAGTAATATCAATACTCATACAAACCCCTTAAATTAATTATTAGTATTGTACTTAAAATAGTATTAATAACGAAGTAATAGAAACCTTAGTCCAATATTTAGGCAAAAAAAAACCCGCTATATCTAAGATATAACGGGTTTTAGAATATAAGCTTGGCAATGACCTACTCTCACATGGGACCTCCCACACTACCATCGGCGCTAAGACGTTTCACTTCTGAGTTCGGAATGGGATCAGGTGGTTCCATC
>JGI11705J14877_10001467_pt1 | contig 13499 bp, 6 predicted proteins | sample Etolaghawater15m_FD_14877 | JGI IMG/M metagenome (IMG submission 14877) | reverse complement strand
TTGGGGCGCTTTACAACAACGCGGTTTTGTGCGTAATGCAGTGCAGTTCGAAGAAGTACTGCCGCGTCACTGTCATCACCGACAAGTTTTCTGATAAGGCGCATCTCCAGCCTGTTCAGTGCTGACTTTCGGCCATGAGGATACATTGGATCCAGGTAAATGGTGTCAGCCTTTAGACTTGGTTGGTGTTCTGCTATAATAATTGCAGCATCACCCTGGAGAAGGCTTAGCCTGTTTGTGATGTCGGCTTGGAGGGAAGGTGCTTCTATTGCACGTTCCAGAGCATCTTGCAGGAGAGCAGCAAGCAAAGGAGAACGTTCTATCATGGTTACCCTGCACCCAAAAGAAGCCAGTAAAAAACTGTCTCTGCCCAGTCCAGCCGTGGCGTCGATAACCGACGGTCTGATTCCAGGTTTAATTCCCACAGCCCGGGCCAAAGACTGTTGAATCCCGCCACCATGTTCTCTGCGATAGGTGAGTGCATCAGAGAGGAAGTCTATATATAGAGTAGCGGGCTTCTTTGTTTTGTTGTCTTGTTTCAGTTGAATTTGTAACCCTTTTTCCGTATATAGAAGGAGCAGGTCATATTTCCCCAAATCCGCAGGAGGAATTAGCTCTATTTCCAGCAACTCAGCAAGATCTGAAGCTTTTTCCCAAAGTGTCGGGTTTTTCGTTGTGCTTGATACTCCCATGGATAGAGGAGGCAGGGTGTTGGGAATGTAAGGTTTGACCATTGTTCACGGAAAGGCGGTTCTGGTTGATATTCAAATGATCAAAACAAGATCGTATCTCTACTATACTATTACTCTCATTACCTAATACTGAATAAGATGGAAACAGAAAAACAGCACAGGGTTAAAGTCGTGGCTATTATTCCGGCTAGATACCATTCAAACAGATTTGAAGGAAAACCGCTGGCACTTATCAACGGTAAGCCTATGATTCAACACGTGGTTGAGCGCGCAAAATCCGTTCAACTCCTTAGCAGGGTGGTTGTGGCGACGGATGACCAGCGTATCGCCGATTGTGTTGCTGGCTTTGGCGGTGAATATGTTATTACCCGAAAGAATCATGTCTCCGGTTCAGACAGGCTTGCAGAAGCCGCTGAGTTGCTAGACATTTCCGAGCATGATGTGGTTGTAAATATTCAGGGAGATCAACCCCTTTTTGATGCGGCAGTGATTGAACAGGTGGCCGGTCCGCTACTCTCTGACCCGTCTCTGCCCATGTCCACCCTGATATATAAAATAATCAGACCGGAAGAAATTAATGATCCGAATCATGTAAAGACTGTTTTTGACCATGAGAACTATGCCCTGTACTTTTCACGTTCTCCTGTACCGTTTCAGCGAAACCCCGAGGAGGGGATTGTTCCCACCTACTATAAACACCTTGGTTTTTACGCCTATCGTAAAGGGTTTCTCCTTACCTTTGTTGCCCTGCCGGAAGGAGAATGGGAACGTTTTGAAAAACTTGAGCAACTACGGGCGCTGGAATATGGATACCGGATAAAAGTTATTCTAACGGAACATGATTCCATTGAAGTTGATACGCCGGAGGACTTGAAGAGGGTTGAGGAATATATTGTAAATGGCTGAGTGTGTGGATGGTTTTTAATATAAGAATAAATTAAACAGAAAGGAACGTTTATGAGAAAGAAAATAACAATTATTGGTGCTGGAAATGTGGGAGCCACCGCTGCCCACTGGGCTGCTGCAAAAAACCTTGGAGATATTATACTCCTTGATGTGGCAGAAGGAATTCCTCAGGGAAAGGCTCTGGATCTCTCACAATCCGGTCCCGTTGAGGGGTTTCATTTCGGTGTCAAAGGAAGTAATGATTATGCTGATACTGCAAATTCGGATGTCGTGATTATCTCAGCTGGTCTTGCCCGCAAGCCCGGGATGTCGAGAGACGATCTGCTCGCAATTAATGTTGCCATTGTGAAATCCTGCGCCGAGGAAGCGGTTAAGTATTCTCCTGATTGTGTCCTCATCGTGGTGACAAATCCCATCGATGCAATGGTTCACACTGCCTTTAAAGTGACCGGACACCCTAAGGAAAAAGTGATTGGTATGGCAGGTGTACTGGATTCAGCTCGTTATCGTACCTTCCTTGCCCAGGCTATTGGTGTCGCTCCAAAGGATGTCAATGCTCTTGTACTTGGTATTCATGGAGATAACATGATGCCCATGGTGCGTCTTGCCAATGTGGCTGGAGTACCCATTACCGATCTCCTCTCAGCTGAAGAGATTGATGCCATTGTCCATCGTACTCAGACTGGTGGGCTCGAGATTGTTAATCACCTGAAAACAGGTTCAGCGTTTTATACTCCCGGTCTTGCTGCAGTTGAAATGGCCGAGGCAGTACTCACCGATTCAAAACGTGTCCTTCCATGCGCCGCGTATCTGGAAGGTGAATTTGGAATTTCCGGTTATTTCCTCGGTGTTCCCGTTGTTATTGGCGAGAATGGGGTCGAAAAGATTCTTGAGTTTGAACTCACTGCTGAAGAAAAAGAAGCTTTGCAGCTTTCCGTGAAAGCGGTTGAAAAACAGATGGAAGCAACGGGACTGTAGAGGGAATCGAAAGTGGAAGTGAAAGAGACAACAGAATTAGTAGAATCCGGCGTGGCCGAATGCCTCAAACAGATAGACCGGAAAGCTCTTTCACCCTTAGACCTGCTACCCCATACTGATATTCGTGAAAAACTGGTGGAACTCGTCCTGGCTGGAGTTCCGGACGGGCTTCCACCAGAGACCGCAACCGATCTTCAACGAGTTAAAAACAGTCTCAATCAGGAGCCCGTTTCCCACCTCAATGTTGTGGTCTTTGGTGGAGGAACCGGGCTCTCGACCATTATTGGTGGAGACAGTCGAGCCGAATCCTGGGTAAATGATCCTTTTCAGGGGCTGAAAGCGCTTTTTCCAAAAACCAGATCCATAGTCTGTATAACCGATGACGGCGGTTCGACGGGTGAACTGCTAAAAGATCTGCCGCTCATTGCTCTTGGTGATATTCGCCATGTGCTGCTCTCCTCCATCCAACTAGCCAGACTTCAGGAATATTACTCGCTTACAGAGATTGAAGCAGCTCAGTGTGTTAAGATTCTTGCTCGTGTATTTAACCATCGATTCAGTGAAAAGCCAACAAGTAGCACCCAACTGCTTCACGATTGCGGATTGATCGGTGATGCTGACACTGTTCTTCCGGCGGCCATTTTCGGTTCGCTTGAACGAATTATTAGCAAGCTTTTTGTTGATCCCCGCCTTCAGGTTACTTTGAGCCGACCCCATTGCCTTGGCAACCTTATTCTCGTCTCCTCCATTTATGAACAGATACCCGCTCATTTTACTAATGCAGCGCTTATTAGCGAACCCGATCTGATCCGTCAGAATATTCACCGGGGAATTGCTTCCCTTTGTACAATTCTCGGGGCCGACGAACATGCTGTTATGCCGTGTACATACGTACCTGCTGAACTCAGTCTACGATACACAAACGGTGTTCAGGTGACAGGAGAACACAAATCAAGTGAGGCCAGAAGGGGATACCCTGTTGACACGGTCCTGATCAATTTCTGTGCGGAACCTGAAGTGAGTGACGATGTCCTTGGGCTTATTCATACTGCAGACATTATGATCATGGCCCCTGGAAGTTTGTACAGTTCCCTGGTACCGATTTTTCAGGTACCAAAAATTGCAGAGGCCGTAAAAAACAACAGGAAGGCCTTGAAAATTCTTGTATCCAATCTTTGGGTTCAGGCAGGTGAAACGGACATCAGTATTTACAACCCTGAACGAAAGTTTCTTCTTTCCGATCTGTTGAAGGCCTATGAACGCAATATCCCTGGAGGAACTGGAGGCCTTTTTGATAAGGTGTTGTGTCTCTCTTTGAAAGATGTACCTGCCACGGTTATACAGAACTATGCGGTTGAGGGCAAAATACCGATTTATCTTGATCGTGATGAAGTGAGAGAGCAGGGGATTATTCCTCTGGAATGCGGAATTTATTCCAGGGCAGCACTTCGGGATGACGGAGTGATCAGGCATGATCCGAAACAGTTTGCGCTGGTTGTCCGTACTCTTTGGGCCATCGCATCAACCCTGCCAGTTCCGCCTGTTTCAGGTTTCAGAAAGGCTCAAGTCGTCGATCCCAAGCGAAAATACCTGACTTCCATGCAGGTTCCGTGTCTCCGCTATACAAAAATAAATGAATATCTGTCGGGGATTCGGATTGAACTGTCCGGAAACTCTCAAGAAAAGGTGGGTGCAATAAAGCAGACTCTGCGGGAAATCCTCTGGACTCATAAAGATATCCCCATGGAACATCTGCTGTTCGTCAAGGGAATACAGTGCATTGCCGATAAAAAATGGAAAAGAAATCAGAACTGGGATAAAGTTTTTTCCTTTTATGATCCCGATGATTGTATGGTTAAAATTCGCCAGGATCAATTTTCCTCCAATGTCGACTTTGAGATAGCATTTCTTGTCGCCCTTGGCCAGGGACTTCTTGGGAATTATGCTGCCCGTAAAGAAATTCGTCCCCTTGTTTCAGGTGAGAGTTCTCTTGGCAAAGCTTATCATCTGTACTTAAGGCCCTTTGGCGAGAGAATTTGCTATTTCAGTGATGAGGCACTCGCCCGATATCTGGTTCTGGCAAGGATGATCCCTGATTCCTCCGATGCCACCCATTTCACCCGCCTTGTAAACGGCAGGGAGGGGTTCACTCCTCCCGGTCTTTTGATGGGCCTTACCTATGCCTGGTACCTTGATAACCGTTTTGCTTCACATATCGAATACAAGATGGCGGTTATAAAAATTGATCCCTCCGATCTTATTCCAGAACAGGTGCGTATGAAGAACAGGCGGGAGCGATTGACTGTTTTCTTCCGAGAAATGGTATTTAAACATTGAGTGATGTGTTGAAGTACAACAGGTAGTAACATTCCGAATGTTAGCTGAATACCTAAATACCCGGGCAGATGGATTGCACTGTTTGCCATTGAAGTTTGAGTTTCTTTTCCGAAACCTGCATTCCCCCTTTAAGTTCCGGCGCAAAGATGGTTACCCGGAACTCCGCAACCATAGCTGAATAAAGAGAAAGGGCCTTCCTGCATTCAAAGGGGAGTCCGGTAATGTCTCTGGGAATCTGCCTTTGCCTGTTCACATATGATTCCAGTTGTCTGGATTTTGTCATATCCTTTGCCGGGTTAGCGTAGGCGCGCTCTATGCGAACCTTCAGGGCCTGAAAAAAGCGATCGCAGCCGGCAAGGTCTTCAGCCGATTGGGTGGTTAAAAAATCAGCTGGGAGAATATCTTCCAGCAGAGTTTCGTACTCTTTAAACTGCGCTTCGTTGTAAGAATGACTTTTCCTGGAGAGTCCTGCGTAGTGATTGATATGGCTGGAAACTTCTCTGCGCTTACGTAAAATCTGAAACATTTCATCACAGATTTCCTGTCCCCTTCGGTAAAGTCCTAACTGTTGAACCTTTTTTACTTCGGCATTATAGGTTGATTTGTCGGGTATTGTATCTAGTTTTTGAGTGAAGAGTGAGCGCATGACAAACTCAAGCAGTGCATCATTTGCCTTTGTTCTGTTGCCAAACAGTGCAATAAGCCACTGTGATGATGGCGCGGACAGGGCTGTGTGACAGTACTTTTTGAGACTTTTGAACTCATCTTTGAACTTGAGCTGGTAGAGGAAGAGGCTTCCGCTGAGGTTGAGCGTTGCTGCTGTTTTACGATTGGATTCGAAGCTTATTGTCACTCCACCGCGATTTCTTTCAACGTGGAGAGCTGGGTAGAGATAGCCGGCAATTTCATTGGATTGGGTGAAGAGTGGTATATTTCTCTTGAGTCCATCAAAATCCCATTTTTGGAAGAGGGTATCTTGCCACCGATCAAGTGAATTTTGTGTTTTTTTATCCGGGGTGATCTTACAGGGGGAAGCAGAGCTGACACCGTGGGCAAGTTTGTGAAGGGTTCTTCCAGTTGCCACTGTTCTACCACTGGTATCGTATAGAAGATACCGCATGGTGAGGTGCGACGGCAGAACTTCAGGCCAGTCGGAACGGCCTACCTTTAACCGGAACATCTTGAAGATGCCACGTTCGAGCGCGTGGTACAAAGATCCCTGGTAATGGTTGCAGTCATCGAGGAGTAGATCCACCGTGTTAGGGATAGGGATAAGGTGTTTCCGTAGCCGCTTAGGGAGGCCTTTAAGAAGAAAGTTTACTTTTTCACGAAGAAGCCCTGGCACAAGCCATTCGAAAACTGACTCGGAAAAGTTTTCAACGCCATCCACCGGGATACGTACGGTCACGCCATCATCCTCCTTTCCGGGTGTCAGGTTGTAACTGAGTTGAAGTGTGTGTGATCCCATACGCAGTTCCTTGGGGAAATCCTGTAACTCCCTGTCTTCAGGTCTGCGAGCGAGAATATCCTCCTCTTTCATATTGAGGAAACTTTGATCCTTATTACGGGAAAGAAAGCGGTTCAAGGTGAATCTGTCATAGACATCTGCTGGAAGTCTGGCGTCGTAAAAGTTCTGGAGACTTGTGTCGTCGACGACCAGGTCACGTTTCCGGAGTCGTTCTTCCGTGTCCTGCCATTTTTTCAGGATATCGATGTTATTCTGGAGAAAAGAATAGTTTCCCTGGATATCATTTTCGAGAAGTGCGTGCTGGATGAAAATCTGTCGTGCCTCTTTCTGATTCTTCTTTCCTGTCCTGCCAAAATTTACTGTTCTGTCAGCGGAGAGGATAAGGCCAAAGAGGCTGATCTTTTCATCGGCCACAACCTGACCACTTTTTTTCTGCCAGCGTGGGTTGGACCACGATCTGCGACTGAGATGAGTGGAGGCATCAATAAGCCAATCAACTTCAACGTTGGCAACCGTCAGAGCATAGAGTCGATTGGTTTCGAGAAATGTTGCTCCAATAAGCCATTTACCAGAGCTGTGGAATTGGTGTGAACCAGGGAAAACCATGAATTCCTTACCACCGGCACCGTGGTAGAGTTTCTTTTCCTTCTCGTTTTTTATACCGATATTTCTCAGGAAACCGGTGCAGAGACTTTTGTGAACCGCTGGATAGGATGCCGGAGTTTGATTATCAATAAATCCCTTTTCCCGTTCCAGGATATTGCTTAACTGCTCATGGAGATCTATCCATTCACGCATCCGTTGAAAGGAGAGGAAGTGACTTTTGCAGAACTTTTTTAATCGTCCCCATGAATGCCCCTTCTCCTTTACACTGTGAAAAAGCTCCCAGATATTGAGCAGGCTTAAAAAATCTGAATGTTCGTGAGCGAATTTCTTATGAGCTGCATCTGCCAGGGCTTCTTTGTCAGCAGGACGAACCCGTGGATCCTGGATGGCGAGTGCCGGGGCGATGATCTTTATTTCCCGTACACAGTTGTTTTCACGTGCAGCAATCAGGATTCGTGAGATAGGGGGATCTATAGGAAGTCTGGCCATCAGCTTACCAATACGGTTCAACCGATTGTCTGGTCGCAGGGCACCAAGTTCTTTGAGGAGATTGTAGCCATCTCTGATGGCACCTGGATGAGGTGGTTCGATGAATGGGAAGTCGAGCGGCGAACCAAGATTCATACTGATCATCTGCAGTATAACATCGGCCAGATTCGAACGTTTGATTTCTGGCAGCATATACTGATCGCGATCCAGATAATCCGCTTCAGAATAGAGTCTGATACAGATCCCTGGTCCCACACGTCCGCAGCGGCCTTTCCGTTGGTCTGCGCTTGCACGTGATATTCTGGTGATCGGAAGACTGGTAGTTCGTGCCCGGACATTATACTGGGATATGCGGGCAAGTCCCGAGTCTATGACATAGCGAATTCCAGGAACCGTAATTGAAGTTTCCGCAACGTTTGTCGCAACGATTACCTTGGTGAGCGGGGAAGGCTTAAATATTTTTTTCTGGTCGGCTGCGGCCAGGCGTCCGAACATGGGGAGTACCAGAGTGTTTGATAGTTTTCCTGAAAGAAGCTCACAACATTCTCGTATATCTTTTTCGGTAGGAAGAAAGATCAGAGTATCTTCAGGGATCTCTTTTCGGTGTAATTCGACTATGGTTTCGACACATTCTTCAACATAGGAGCTATCTTCCCCCTCATCATTATCAGGGGCCTTTCTATAACGAACTTCTACCGGGTAACTGCGTCCCTCAACTGCCATGATTGGTGCGTTGTCAAAATGTCTTGAGAAAATTGCAGTGTCAATGGTGGCGGAGGTGATAATTACTTTCAGATCTGGCCGATCTGGAAGGAGATTTTTGAGGTATCCAAGAAGAAAATCTATGTTGAGGCTTCGTTCATGGGCCTCATCTATTATGATAACGCCATATTTTTTTAACAGTGGATCTTTTCTTGTCTCGGCAAGCAATACACCGTCGGTCATAAATTTGATTCTTGTCTCACTGGTGGTCTTATCATGGAATCGTATTTTGTATCCCACCAGCTGTTTGTGGGGACCAAGTTCCGTAGCAACACGTGAAGAAACAGAGGTTGCTGCGACTCTTCTTGGTTGAGTACAGCCTATGTGAAAGGAAGCGTCGGAAAAATGCTCAAGGCAGAATTTTGGCAGTTGAGTGGTTTTTCCGGACCCAGTCTCTCCAGATACTATAATAACTTGATGTTCCTGCAAAAGTTCAAGGAAGGATTCCCGATAGGCGACAATGGGAAGTTCTGCTGGATAGTTGGGTTGCATGGTAGGCGATGTTGTTAAACGGAAAATATGGTATAAAGCCGGCTGCTGATTTGTACACGGGAAAAATTTATCTGTCATTTAAAAAAGGAATTCTGGTGCATGAGTAGAATTGAGGTGGCTGTTGCCGCCCCGCTGTTTCAGACCCTGTCCTATTCGTTTGATTCTGATAGGGATGGTGATCCTGTCGGGAGAAGGGTACTGGTGCGTCTTGGGCCGCAGAAGGTTACAGGGTATGTGCTCGGACTCTTACCAGATGAGGATGTCAGTTACCGGATACTTCCCGTTCTGCGCTTTCTTGATGATAGGGACAAACCTCTTTTTCCAGAAAATCTTGTGCCTTTTTTTAAATGGATTGCGGACTATTACCACTATCCCATTGGCGAGGTGGTGAAGACGGCACTTCCCGGGGGCCTTACCCCTCGTAACCGTAAGGTGCTGCAGGTAATGCCTGATGTTGAAAAAAACACTATCAGATGGCCAGATCCAAACATTGCTGCGCCTGACTGGTTTTCCTCGCTACTTGCTGGCAAGGAATTAAGTCCTGCCGTAACAAAAAAAATATTAACAGAAACGCAATTTTCAAAGGCCATTGACGAGCTGAAACAAAAAAAACTGATACGTATCGTTGATGTCCTTGATAAAGTAAAGACCAGTGAAAAGCTGGAACTTTGCTATAGAAAAACAACGACCATCGAACTGCCTCAATTGGGCGAAGCTGAGCAGGGGACAGCAGTGGCAATGGGAGCAGATCAGCTGTTGGTTAATGGTGAAAAGCTGAGTGTCCCCATGATTCGAACTCTTGTGAATCTGACAGCACTCGCCAGGGAACAGGGCGTTGATACCGTTGCTGCAAAGGATTTGCGTCGCATGTATAGTGGTGCTTCCAGGGCTTTAAAAGCACTGGAAAAACAGGGATTGGTCTGTTCCGAAGAACGACGGATTTACAGGAATCCTTTTGGTGAAATACTGACCCACTTTCCGAAACCGGAATCTCTGAGTGAAGAGCAGGCTCAGGTGCTTTCCGAAGTTCTCCCTGCTTTGCAACAACAGACGTTTGCGCCCTTTCTCCTTCATGGAGTCACCGGGTGCGGAAAAACAGAGGTGTATCTGCGGGCTGCTGAAGAAACTCTTACACTTGGTCGTGATGTCCTGGTGCTTGTGCCTGAAATAGCTCTGGCCACGCAACTTGAAGCCCACTTCGTGTCCCGCTTTGGCGACCAGGTGGTGCTCCTTCATTCAGGATTAAGTCCAGGCGAACGCTATGATCAGTGGAGCCTTGCCGCCAGTGGGCGTGCGAAAATTGTTATTGGTGCTCGATCAGCTGTTTTTGCACCACTGAGTAATCCGGGCCTTATTGTCGTTGATGAAGAACACGATGGTGCCTATAAACAGGAAGACGGTCTGCGCTACCAGGGACGTGATCTGGCCATCCTGCGAGGCCGATATAACAAGGCAGTGGTGATTCTTGGTTCAGGAACCCCCACCGTTACAAGTTTTGCGAGTGCCATGAAGGGGAAATTCACTCTTCTTACCATGCGGAAACGTGTTGAAAACAGGCCTCTGCCTACAGTACAGATAGTTGATCTGCGTGATAAAAAAGAAAAAAACTATCAGGAAGCTATCGGCAAAAAACTCCATAAGGAGCTTGGATTAAATCTTGAACAGGGGAAACAGTCCATTCTTCTGCTGAATCGCAGAGGGTTTTCATCGGTGTATCTATGCAGTGATTGCGGGGAACCGGTGAAGTGTCTCCACTGTCATGTATCTCTAACCTATCATAAAAGAAGGGCGAAACTGGTGTGTCACTACTGCGGATATACCCTTAAGGACAAGGTAATCTGCGGTGCCTGTCAATCCACCAAACTTACGCCCGTTGGCTACGGTACTGAACGTATTGAAATGGAAATACAGGAGAGGTTTCCAGAGGCTCGTGTGGCACGAATAGATTCCGATACGGCAGCCGACCGGAGAGCCTTTCTTGCATTGCTAAAAAAAATGCATCAACGCGAAATTGATATTCTGATCGGAACACAGATGATAGCCAAGGGGCACGATTTCCCACATGTCACTCTGGTCGGGGTGATATGGGCGGATGGCGGTCTCAGTATGCCGGATTATCGTGGGGCAGAACGTACCTATCAACTTTTATCACAGGTGACCGGGAGGGCAGGCAGAGGTGACAGTCCTGGCCGGGTCATAGTCCAGACATTGAGACCTGAACATTATGCTATTCAATTTGCCAGGGTGCATGATTATGAACGCCTGTATCAAAAAGAAATGGAAAACAGAGCGAACCCTAAATTTCCACCCTTTCTACGTATGATTAACCTGAAAATATCAGGAGGGAATGAAGGACAGGTGCAGAGTACTGCAGCTCAGGTCGCTGCACTTTGTCGTACTGGAAAACATGCAGGAATAGAAATCCTGGGTCCTGCCCCGTCTCCGGTGGACAGAATTCGTGACCGTTACCGCTGGCAGGTGTTGTTGAAAGGTGTCGACTCTCCTCTCTTGCATGGCATTTGCGGGAGGGTTCTTGACAGATATTCAAGTCTGGTAAAGGGGGATATTCGGATAGCGATAGACGTGGATCCAGAATCCATGATGTGAAAAGCAGTCGCAGATTCGTACTTCTACTCGTTCTTATTTGACCGCAGGACAGAACTGTTGCGGACAGCTAAGAACGAATACACCTGTACCTGAGAGGTTTTCAGGAGAACAGACGTTTCAAGGAGTCCAGATCTTCATCAACCTCCATAACAAGAATTTGGGCAAGGGCATTGAGGGTGACGATAGCATTTTTATCGGCATCCATTTCAGATGTCATATTGATTCGTTTTAGAATTCCCCCATTCACCTGTTGAACCTCACTGTAATATTCCTGAATACGGTGCATGAAAAAATCACAGTTTTCACCCTTTCGGTGTGAAAAGTACTGGCGTAACAGGTAGGCCGATACTGAACGGTACATGGACTCTTCGACGGTAGCGAAAGGAAGGTGGTAACACGCCATGGGTTTTAAGATGGACATGGAAGGACAGCCACTTGTGGCCATGATAATACCCATGATTGAGGCAAGCCCTTCCTGGACTGTGGTGTCTTTACTGCAGGTCCTTGCGGTTGAAATGCATGATACCATACAAGATTTGTGCGATGCTGTGTCTTTAAATGAGAAAACAAGGTCAGCAATATTTGCTGCAATGGGGCAATAGTCATTTTCTGAGAGATCAAGCCGACAGCATTCGCATCGGGCAATCCCCAAAAGGGCCCAGTCTGGTGGAGTGCTGTTGGAGGGTTTGTATTCAAAAGTGTTTGGGTCAAGTTTGATAAGAAAACGTTTTTTGCTGTTGTCTGGAAAATCAAAACAGTAGTTAAAGGTAGTTTCGGTCATAGTCTGTTTCATTTTATGGGAGTCTGATCATACTGAAAACCATCTTCATAGTATGGAGTTTTCTTTCGTTTAGATTAGCACAGATTAAAATTTATACCATTTTTTCTTTTGTGCAAAGAGAGCTACTCTGTTTCTCCCGGCTTCCTTGGCGTCATAGAGAGCTGCGTCGGCCATTTTAATGAAATTTTCTTTGGAAAAAGTGTCATCCGTTACTGGTTTGGCTGAGGAGACACCGAAGCTTGCTGTGATGTGGTAATTGGTTTGCGGATCCCTGAAGACATAATCATTTACTGCTGAACGAAGTTTTTCAGCGACGGCACAGGCCTCGTCAGCGGAGGTGTCAGGCAGGATAATGGTGAATTCTTCTCCGCCATAACGAGCCAGTGTGTCATATTTGCGAATTTCTTTTTTAAGCAAAGCGCTGAACTCCTTGAGGATGAAGTCACCAACCTGATGCCCATAGGTGTCATTGAATTTCTTGAAAAAATCGATGTCGATTAAGAGGAGGGCGATGTTGGTTTCATTGCGTAATGCGCGATCGATTTCATTGTCGAGGCTGTTTTGGAAATAACGATGATTGAATATCTCCGTCAAACCGTCAATGTTCGCAAGATTTCCAAGCAGTTCGTTTTTTGCTTTCAGTTCGCGAGTTAGATTTTCAAGTTCTATCTTAGCTTTAATAAGCTCCTGGTTCATTTGATCGAAATCAAGGTTTATCAGGCTGAGTCGGATATTTGCTTCCTGAAGAATTTCCTGGATAGACTTGGTGTTTTTAATGCGGAGACCAAAGTATTCACCGGCATGATCAACCTGCGTGTGCAACTCGTTTAGAATATGATCCATGTCCTCATTGTTCAATCCCAGCAGATCTTTGGCTTCCTTACGAAAACGCTTGTGAAATTCCTGTGGTTTGTCGGAATAAAGAATGGAAATAAGGAGGTCTGCCAGATAGGATGCCTTGCAGGTAACTTCGATTTTTTTATCCCCACCTTTATATTGCAGCGGGTCGTGATGATACAGGATGGGAAGGAGAAGCACTTCAGGGAATCCCCAGTTTTTGGCAACCTCATAGCCTATGGTTGGGTGGGAGGTCCCAAAGGTGTCTTTCTCAGCATTTAGAGCATCATATTGATTTTCACCTATCTTGGCGAGTACTTCATCGTACTCCTTGGGGAATGTTACAGCTGTAATCAATTGTCCAAGATTCTGCAGTAAACCGCAGATGAAAATTTCCTCGGTGTCGGCTCCCTTGACCCGTTCAAGGATAAGCTTTGAGGCAACGGCTGCAGCAAGGGAATTTTTCCAGAATTTTTCAAAATTAAAATGAAGCTTTTTTTTGCCTCCCTTCATACTCAAAAAAGAAAACGAAAGGACAAGACTT
>JGI11705J14877_10001465_pt1 | contig 13508 bp, 8 predicted proteins | sample Etolaghawater15m_FD_14877 | JGI IMG/M metagenome (IMG submission 14877) | reverse complement strand
AAGTGTATGAGATTCAAACGTCTTTCACGACCGAAAGTCACGGTATAAAAAGTTGCTAATTATGAAAAAACATTCGACTAATTCGTTTGATTCGTTGTTCAGAATAGAGAGTTAAAGAATGATATCTGAAAAACCTGCGGCCATCATCGGAACGAGAAAAACGCGCGTTGATGCACGAGGAAAGCTCATCGGTGAGACCAAGTTTCTCACGGATCTTAGTGTGGCAAATATGCTCCACGCGGCTCCTGTTTATGCAGCGTTGCCGCATGGCATCCTGCAGGGAATAGATACCAGCGCCATAGAGAATGACCCTGATTTTGTGGCATTCTACAGTGCCAGCGATATCCCGGGACAGAATCAGGTTGGGGTGATCATCGAAGATCAACCGCTGTTTGTCTCGGAACGGGTGCGCTATATCGGTGACAGTGTGGGGATCCTTGTAGCCCGAACCGATGAAGCAGCTCAACGCCTGGCCAATGGTGTTTCGCTTCAGATTGATCCGCTGCCGCCACTCCTCAGTATCCAAGAGAGTCGGGATTCAAGGGACAATTTTCTTCACACACGTAATATTGCCTGTGAACATCAGGTGAAGCGCGGTGACCTGGAAGCAGGCTTCGAAGCGGCTGACCGGATCATTGAAGCTCAATTCGAAACCCCTTATCAGGAGCACTATTATCTGGAGCCCCAGGGCTGCATCGCAGAGCGCGCCCCTGAAGGCGGCATCCATATCATTGGCTCCATCCAGTGTCCCTTCTATGTTCAGAAAGCTGTCGCCAAAGCCCTTGCCCTGCCTTTCTCAAAAGTGAAGGTGGTCCAGGCGCCCACAGGGGGTGCTTTTGGTGGCAAGGAAGATATTCCCTCTGAAGTATGCACCCGGACTGCCCTGGCAGCATTCCTTCTTAATCAACCAGTAAAGATGGTTTATCGACGGGATACAGATGTTCAGTTAACCAGCAAACGCCACCCTTTTCTCATGCATTACCGTGTTGGCGTAGATAAAGAGGGTCGGTTGTTGGCGGCGGATATCAAACTGGAGGAAAACGCTGGCGCTTATGCCACCTTATCCTCTGTGGTTTCCTACCGGGCAGCCATGCAGGCCATGGGTCCCTACGTGATTCCCAATATTTCGGTGGAGTCCAAGTCCTACTACACCAATCTACCTCCAGCAGGAGCCTTCCGAGGCTTTGGTTCGCCTCAAGCGGCTTTTGGTCACGAGCGCATGATGGATGTGATCGCTGCCGAGCTGGCGTTGGACCCAGTGGAAATACGCTTGAGGAATATTGTTAAAGTCGGGACAGAAACGCTGACGGGTCACATCCTTACCAGCAGTGTGGGAGCCGAACAAACCCTGCTTACCGCCGCACAAGCTGCCGGCTGGAATTCACGAAAGCCGTCAGCAGATTCCCGCTATCTCACGGGATATGGCGTGTCACTCATTCATTATGGGAATTGCCTGGGAGCAGCCGGCTGGTTTATGGATGGGAGTGCTGCCAAGATCAAGATCCATCGTGACGGTTCCATCTCGGTGGCTTTTGGGCTGGTGGAGATGGGCCAGGGTGCATTGACAGCTGTGAACCAAATGACTGCAGAAGCCCTGGGCGTTGAACCCCATCGGATCACGGTTCTGCCAACTGACACGGAGCAGGTTCCAGACAGTGGTCCATCCGTGGCCAGCCGCAATGTGGTCATGACCGGGAATGCTATCCGGAATGCGGCATCCAAGATCCTGCCCATTCTCAAGGAAGCCGCAGCCGAACTGATGCAATGCGATCTGAATGAAGTGAGAATTGAACAGGGCATCGTTCATAATATCCGTAACGAGGAGCAGCTCCCTTTTCAGGAATTGAGCAACCACATGTACCTTTCCAATCGGCCCATGGATGTCCTGGGTTGGTGGCACGTACCGGAACTGGAATACGATGCCGAGACAGGTGTAGGGGAAGCTTATTTCACCTATTCCTACGCCACCCATATTGCGAAAGTCAGGATCGACACCGTCACGGGGCTCACCAAGGTGGAAAAAATCTGGGCCTCCCACGATATTGGCCGAGCCATCAATCCAGCTGGACTGGAGGCTCAGATCGAAGGCGGAACGGCACAGGGAATTGGCTGGGCACTGACTGAAAACTTCAAGGTCGAATTGGGAAAAGTGCTCACAGATAATCTGACAACCTATTTGTTACCCACCGCTGTGGATGTGGGAGAAATTGAATCCATCCTTGTGGAGGATCCTGAACCGGAAGGTCCCTGGGGCGCCAAGGGGATCGGGGAACCGGCTATTATTCCCACGGCTGCAGCCATTGCCAATGCCGTGAGCGATGCCTTGGGCAAACCATTTAACCACATCCCTGTGGATCCGGAACAGGTACTTGACATGATTGGGGGCTAACATGAAGACATTATTGAAAAACCTGCGCATTCTTAATCCATTTGGAAGTCAGGAATACTTCAACCATGCTGCTATTCTCATCGAGGGTGACCAGATACTGGCCATTTACCCAGATGAAATTCCTGGTAATATGGAGGTGAATATCATCGACATGGCGGGCAAAACCTGCCTGCCGGGGATGATCAATGCCCATACCCATCTTTACTCGACCCTGGCCCTGGGGATGCCGCCACCAAAAAACAGGCCCACAAACTTTGTCGAAATCCTGAAAGAGATCTGGTGGAAGCTGGATCGTGGGTTGGATGCAGATTCTGTGAAAGCCTCCTTTGATGCCGGTCTGTTGGACTGTCTCCAACATGGCACCACCACGGTGATAGACCATCATGCCAGTCCGAATTTCGTTGATGGATCACTTGATATGCTTGTAGAAAGCGCCGAACAGTTTGGTCTGAATCTCGGCATTTGCTTTGAAGCATCAGACCGCAATGGCGCTGAAAACTTCCAAGCCGAATTGGCTGAAAACCTCCGGGCTCTCAAAAAGTATGAGGGGCACCCAACGATCTTGCCCATGATGGGTCTGCATGCGTCGTTCACCCTCTCTGACGATTCCTTGAAAATGGTTGCTGACAGTATGGCCGAGAACCCTGAATGGGGTATCCATATTCACGTGGCGGAAGATTTGGCCGATCAGCGGGATGCCCAGGCCCGTGGTTATGAATCTGTGGTGGAACGGCTGGATCATTTTGGATTACTGAACAACAGATCGCATATCATCCATGGTGTCTATATCAATAGAACGGACCGACATTTGCTTCTGACTTCAGGCTGCCGTCTGATCCACAACCCTACTTCCAATGCCGGAAATCAGGTTGGTATCCTGGAAACAGAGATCATCGAATCGCTCCATGCCGGACTGGGGACTGATGGGAAGCAGAATAACATGCTGGCAGAAATGAAAGAGGGAGATCTGATCCGCTCTGCAGCCAGTAAACATCTGACAGATTATATGAAGCTCCTGTTCGATCATAATCCGGAGATTGTTTCCAGGGCCTTTGGACGGGAAATCGGGCATGTAGATGCAGGTGCCCAGGCTGATCTCCTGTTCTATGATTATGTACCCAGAACGGAGATCCATGCTGACAACTACAAACGTCATATTCAATATGGCTTGAGCAAACCGGTGGATGTCATGACCCGCGGGAAATTCAGAATGCGGGACGGGAGAATCCAGGGAGTGGATGAAATGGCCATCAAAAAAAATGCCCAGATTCAGGCCAGCCGGCTCTGGTCCAGGATGTTGGAACTATAGGATAAATCATGATCGAGTATGAAAAAATATTGAAACAGGCTGAGCGTTACCGACCGGAGATCTCCCGGTTTTTAAGGGATATGATCGCCATTCCCAGTGAAAGCAGCCAGGAGAAGGAAGTCGTCCTGCGGATCAAGGCCGAAATGGAAAAGGTCGGTTTTGACAAGGTTGAGATCGATGAAATGGGCAATATTTACGGAACCATGGGACATGGCGCTCATGTGATCGCCATGGATGCCCATATTGATACGGTGGGTGTGGGAAACATGGATAACTGGAAGGTTGATCCTTACCAGGGATTTGAAGACGATGAGATCATCATGGGCCGCGGCGCATCTGATCAGGAAGGCGGCATGGCCAGCATGGTCTATGCTGGCAAGATCATCAAGGATTTTGGGTTAGAGGGTGATTACACTTTGGTTGTTACGGGGACGGTTCAGGAGGAGGATTGTGACGGGCTTTGCTGGCAATACATCATGGACCACAAAAAGATCCAGCCTGAGTTTGTGGTTAGTACCGAACCCACATCCTGCCGAATTTATCGTGGCCAACGGGGACGCATGGAGATCAAGGTCAGCACCTCAGGGATTTCTGCCCATGGATCTGCCCCTGAACGCGGTGATAACGCCATTTACAAAATGGCACCCATTCTTTTGGAGCTGGAGGAGTTGAATAAGCATCTGAAAGATCATGATTTTCTAGGCAAGGGATCCCTTACGGTTTCAGAAATATTTCATTCCAGCCCTTCGCGTTGTGCCGTGGCTGATGGCTGCAGTATCTCCATTGACCGGCGGCTTACTGTGGGCGAAACGGCCGAGTTGGCGATCCAGGAGATCAAAGATCTGTCCTCGGTCAAGGCTGCTAAGGCAACGGTTGAGATGTATGATTATGCCCGACCAAGTTATACTGGGTTCACCTACCCCACTGAAGCCTATTTTCCAACCTGGTTGATCGATGAAGATCATGTAGCGACCCAGGCCCTGGTGGATGCTTACAAAGGATTGTTTCATGAAGAGCCGGTGGTGGATAAGTGGACCTTCTCAACCAACGGGGTTGCCATCATGGGGCGGTATGGTGTCCCGTGTATTGGTTTTGGCCCTGGGGCAGAAGAAGAAGCCCATGCACCCAATGAGAAAACCTGGAAGGACCATCTGGTAAAGGCAGCCGCCATGTATGCTGCCATTCCCTTGACCTACTTGAAAAAACTGGAAGCCTAGTATGATGAATGGACTGATTGAAAAGATCAAGAACCTGGATCTCAGTGGATATGGTCAGGATTTTCTGCTCACCTGGGATAAGAACCCCGGTGAATTGGAGGCCACCCTGGCCCTGGCGGAGTTGCTCAAAGAAAGGCACAAGCAGGGGAAGACGAACCGAGTCTTCGATTCTGGTCTGGCTGTTTCCATTTTCAGGGACAACAGCACCCGGACGCGCTTTAGCTTTGCGTCAGCAGCCAATGCCCTGGGCTTGGCAGTTTCCGATATGGATGAAGAAAAATCACAGGTATCCCACGGGGAAACTGTCCGTGAAACGGCCAACATGATCTCCTTTATGACCCGGGCCATCGGCATCCGGGATGATATGTATCTGGGAGAGGGACACACCTACATGAAAGAGGTCTCTGAGGCGGTTCAGACGGGATTTGAGGAGGGTGTCCTCCATAACCGACCAGGATTGATCAACCTCCAGTGCGATATTGATCATCCCACCCAGAGCATGTCGGATCTGGCCATGCTGAAAAACCATTTCGGATCATTGGAGGCGCTGAAGGGCAAGAAGATCGCCATGTCCTGGGCTTATTCCCCCAGCTACGGCAAACCGCTCTCCGTTCCTCAGGGCATCATCGGTTTGATGACCCGTTATGGCATGGATGTGACCCTGGCTCACCCGGAAGGCTATGGGTTGATCCCTGAAGTAACTGTTTTGGCCAAAAAACAGGCTGAGGCATCGGGGGGCTCGTTCCAGGTGGTCCATGATATGGAAACTGCTTTTGGCGACGCCCATGTGGTTTACCCAAAATCCTGGGCGCCCTTTCATGTGATGGAACAGCGCACCCAACTTCTTAAACAGGGAGACAGGGGGGGACTCAAAGATCTGGAGCAGATATGTCTGTCCAATAATGCCAAATTCATGGATTGGGAATGCAGCGAGGAGAAAATGAAATTGACCCGATCAGGGGAAGCGCTCTATATGCATTGTCTGCCAGCGGATATCAGTGGCGTGAGTTGTGAGCGGGGAGAAGTTACCGCTGGAGTCTTTGAAAAATATCGACGACAGACCTATCTGGAGGCGAGCTACAAACCATTCATTATCGCAGCCATGATGTTACTGACCAGCGTCAAGGACCCCCTGTCAGCACTGGACAAACTAAAAGATTAGCGATGACTATTTATCGCCAGGCGACAATTTACTCAAACGATTCGTTCACTTCGATCTGTTCGTCGTGAGAATGAAAAAGGATTATCTGTGGACTCAAAACAAATTCTGAAAAACACCATTCAACGTTGCAAAGAAAAGAACATCATCATTCCCACATATAAGCAGATGGCCAATCCCGAATTGATCCCTGCCGGCATCAAATCTGAATTAAAGCACATCGGACTCTGGGATCTGAATCCGCTAAACCTGTTCAGGATTACCTGGCAAAATGAACCGGTGCCCAGGGGGGGTGGCTACGGCGAGGTAAATCATCTGGTTCTGCCCGAGGAACTCACTGGCATCTCAGCCAAGGTCGTGGTTCTCATCGGTAAATTCTTTCCCACGGGAGCCCATAAAGTGGGCGCCACTTTTGGACCCCTTGTGGAAAAATTGATCTCAGGCCATTTTGATCCAACCCGCCAGAAAGCCCTCTGGCCCTCCACCGGAAATTATTGTCGCGGCGGCGCCTATGATGGCTACCTGCTGGGCTGTCCCTCCATCGCGGTGCTGCCTGAGGAAATGTCCCGGGAGCGCTATGACTGGCTGGAGAAAGTAGGCGCTGAGATCATTCGCACGGAAGGCGGCGAAGCCAACGTCAAAGAGATCTATGATAAGGTGAAACAGTTGAAGGCCGAACGCGGTGATGAAATAGTGGTCCTGAATCAATTCGAAGAGATCGGAAATCCGCTCTGGCATTATTCTGTCACAGGCCCGGCCATGGAAAAAGTTTTTGATGGCATGCAGGGCTCAAAAAAACGCTTGAGTGGATTATTTCTGACCCAGGGATCTGCAGGGACGCTGGGCTCAGGTGATTATCTGCGCACCAAATACCCCGGCATGAAAATGGGTGCTGGTGAGGCACTACAAGTGCCGACCCTGCTCCAAAATGGCTATGGAGCACACCGCATCGAGGGAATTGGTGACAAGCATGTCCCCTGGATCCATAACATGCGCAATACTGATATGGTCATTGGGGTGGACGACAATATTTCCATGAATTTGATTCGTCTGTTCAACGAACCTGAAGGTCACAAACTCCTGCTTTCAAAGGGTGTTGATCCTGATCTTGTGGGCAAATTGAATTATCTGGGAATTTCCAGTATTGCCAATATCGCTGGTGCCATCAAAATGGCCAAATACTATGAGTTCAATGATGATGATGTGGTTTTCACGGTGGCGACTGACTCCATGGAAATGTACCAATCCCGGCTGGAAGAATTGACTGAAGCATCTGGAAGTTATGGTGAGATCAGAGCCAACGTAGATTACGAACGCTATCTCATGGGGTTGGATGATGAAGGGGTGCTTGAGCTCAGTTATCGGGATAAACGGCGCATGCATAACTTGAAATATTTCACCTGGATCGAGCAGCAGGGAAAAACCACCGAAGAATTGGATGCCCAGTGGTATGATGAGGATTACTGGTCATCAAAATTTGCCCTGGCCGATGAATGGGACGCCCGGATCGAAGCCTTCAACGAGGAAACCGGACTACTGAAAAAGTATAAATAAATGACGTCCAAGGGATGCAATAAAGGATCATGATTCTAGAGGCTATTGCCGGTTTACAATGCTACCAGTGTAATTGGATGGTACCTGCCGATCCATTTCACTATACCTGCCCCAAGTGTGGCAAGAACCTGGATTATGTTTATGACTATGATCTGATCCAAAGGGAATGGACACAGGCTGATCTGCTTGATGATCCAGAGCCCTCCATGTGGCGCTATCATCCCTTGCTGCCCGTTAAATCTGTTCCGGAAAACCTGAGCCTTCAGGTTGGCGGTACGCCTCTGGTCAGGTATACCAGACTTGCCAGCGATTGGGGTTTGGGCGCTTTTCTGATCAAAGACGAGACCAGAAATCCATCGGGGTCCTTAAAAGATCGAGCCAGCGAGTTGGGGATTCAGCATGCCCGAGAGTTGGGAAAGAATACCATGGTAGCCGCCTCGACAGGCAACGCCGGTTCCTCCCTGGCCGCACTTTCCGCCTTTCATGGGATGGAAAGCATTATTTTTGTGCCTGCGTCGGCACCCCCGGCCAAACTGACCCAGATCCGACAGCATGGTGCCAGGCTTGTGGCCATTAATGGTAATTATGATACTGCGTTTGATCTGGCCTTCAAATGGGCTTCAAAGAAGGGTCATTATTCACGAAACACGGGCATCAATCCTATCCTGTCTGAGGGTAAAAAAACCGCAGCGATTGAGATCGCCGAACAGTGCAGATGGCAGGTTCCAGATCATATTTTCGTGCCTGTGGGAGATGGCTGTATCATTGCCGGCTTGTACAAGGGCTTTTTTGACCTGCTGTCCCTGGGGTGGATTGAGCAGTTACCCCGGTTGCACGCGGTCCAGGCAGCAGGTTCATCCGCCATCGTCAACAGTCTAACACGAAATGGCGAGATCCAGCCGGTAAACGCCGCGACCGTGGCTGATAGTATCAGTGTGGATATGCCAAGAGATGGGGAAAAGGCAAGACGCGCCGTTCTGGAAAGTGGGGGCTTGGGTATCCTGGTCTCCGACCCTGAAATCCTTGAAGCGCAACATGAGTTGGCAACCCTAACGGGCATCTTTGCCGAGCCTGCCGCCGCGGCGACCTATGCCGGGTTCAAACGCGCAAAATCTGACCAGGTCATCTCGGCGCAGGAGCGGGTTCTGCTGCTGATCACGGGGAGTGGTCTGAAGGATATCCCTGCCGCCAGCGCAGCCTTGGGCAAGATTGAGGTGAGTGAGCCTGAATTCGAGATCATTGATGCCTTGTTAGCCAAAGGAGGTGCTTGAACATGCTTCATCACCCCAAGCCAACGACCTTTGCACTTAAGGTCAGAGTGAACGGGAAGACCATACAGCAGGAGGTGGTGACCCATCTCAGGTTGTTGGATTTCCTGAGGAACGATCTTGGCTTGACGGGCACCAAAGAAGTATGCGGCGAAGGGGAATGCGGGGCTTGTACCATCATTATGGATGGGAAGACCGTGAATTCATGTTTGATCCTGGCTGTGGAGGCTCATGGACGGGATATTACCACGATCGAGGGCTTGGTCGATACGTCTGAACTCACAAAGCTTCAAAAGGCTTTTGAGGATCACCATTCGGTCCAATGCGGCTACTGTATCCCCGGGATGGTCCTGACGGGCGAAAAATTGCTGGAGCGCAAACCCCATCCCACCCGGGATGAGATCAATTACGAATTGTCTGGAAATATCTGCCGCTGCACAGGATATCATAAGATCGTGGATGCTATTGAGCATGCTGAGGATGAGCCATATTTTGGTGGAGATGATGCATAAAGCATGAAGTATTTTCGGCCACAATCGCTTCAAGAATTGTTTGAACTTGAGAAATCTCTGGCTGACAACCCACATACTATTTTAGCTGGCGGGACGGATCTGCTTCCCCGTTTTGAGCGCGGTGTACCGCTTCCGGATATCCTCATTGATATCAAAGATGTTTCTGAGCTTAACGCCATTAAAGTTTCCGACGACCGGGTTGAGATCGGTGCTTTGACCAGCATCCAGGATATTCAGGATCATGAATTGATCCGGTTAGAATTCAATGCCTTGCACATGGCTGCCACTGACTTTGCCGGTACTCAAATCCGTCACAGGGGAACCTTGGGTGGGAATGTATGCAATGCCTCACCTGCAGGGGATCTTCTCCCCGCACTATATGCCTTTGAAGCTGAGGCCCTTCTCGGGGATGCCAAAGGCAAGACCAGCAAACCGATCTCATCATTTATTATTGGCCCGGGAAAAACAGCGCTTGGATCATCGCAATTGGTTCTGGGAGTCACTTTGAAAAGAAATGGGTTGGCCTCTCATTTTGATAAAGTCGGTCTGCGACAATCCATGGCCATCTCGGTGGTTAATGCCGCCTTTGTCTATCAAATTGCTGACCGTCGTTTTACCCATTTAAAAATCACTGCCGGGAGTGTTGCGCCCACCATTGTTTCACTGGACGCTTTCACCTCGGCCTATCTCCAGGATCAGACATCCGTTGATGAAAAGATAGACCTTATCGATGAGAACATTTCTCCCATTGATGATATTCGGGCAACTGCCACCTATCGGCGTAGGGTCCTCAAAAATTTAGTCAAACATTTTCTGAGTCAGGTTCAGGTAAGACCATGAGCGACAAATTATACCCACTGAGTCTAGGGCATCTTATTTCCTGGATGCTGGAGGAGATCAAGTCTGACCACTTGCTGGGAATCCCGCGAGAGTTATGGTTTGAGCCAGGAGAGGCAGATCCATTTACCATGATGAGATATGGTCAATTCATGGAAACGCCCATTGGCGTGGCGGCTGGTCCGCATACTCAATTGTCCCAAAATATCATTGCCGCCTGGATCTGTGGTGCCCGCTATATGGAGCTGAAGACCGTTCAAACGCTGGATGAGCTTGAGATCAGCAAACCCTGTATTGACATGCAGGATGAAGGCTATAATTGTGAATGGTCCCAGGAATTGAAACTGAGACAATCCCTGGATGAGTATCTCAACGCCTGGATTGCCATTCATGTTCTGAAAGACCATTTGGGCTGGGATTCGAGCAAAGGTCCGGGTGTGATCTTCAACATGAGTGTGGGGTATGATCTCAAGGGGATCATGAATGCCAATGTCCAGGAATTCATGGCACGCATGGGAGATAGTCAAGCTCTACTGGATCAAAAACTCGAGGAACTCTCGCCCATTTATCCCCGAGTCAAAAATCTGAATATCTCAGGACAGATGACCGACAATATCACCCTCTCCACCATGCACGGCTGTCCACCCGATGAGATCGAACGCATCGCCGAATATTTGATCAAAGATCGCAAGCTCCACACCGCCGTTAAATTAAACCCAACCCTGCTGGGTCCGGATACACTGCGATCCATCTTGAATGACAAGCTGGGCTATGATGATGTTCGGGTTCCGGATCTTGCATTTGAACACGACCTGAAATATCCCGATGCCATTCAACTCATCCAAAACCTTCAGAAACTGGCTCAGACCAGTGGGGTGGAATTCGGGCTGAAGCTGACCAACACCCTTGAAGTGGAAAACCATCGTCCCATTTTTCCCGCTCACGAGAAAATGATGTATCTCAGTGGGCGAGCGCTTCACCCTTTGAGCATCAAATTGGCTGCGAAACTTCAAAATGATTTTCAGGGTACCCTTGATCTCTCCTTTTCCGCCGGAGCCGATGCCTTCAATGTGACTGATATCCTGGCCTGTAATCTGAAACCTGTCACCACTTGTAGCGACGTCCTCAAGCCGGGCGGGTACACACGCTTGAAGCAATATCTTGACAATATTGAGGCAGCGCTTACCAGCGCAGAACTAGAGTCTCTGGAGAAACTGGTAAAGTTTGAAGGCTCAGACACACTGGAAGCCTCCGGATTGCAGAAATTGATTCAATATTCGGAATCTGTCGTGAATGAACCTCGCTACCAAAAGCATTCCCATCATTTTGACAGCATTAAGACACAGCGGAAACTGGGGCAGTTTGACTGTATCGATGCACCTTGTGTGGATGCTTGTGCTGCCAATCAGAACATCCCGGAGTACCTTTATCAAACATCCCAGGGTCGTTTTGATAAAGCGTTTGAAGCGATTCAGCAGACAAATCCTCTGCCGGGAGTCACAGGGCACGTCTGTGATCATCTGTGTCAATTGAAATGCACCCGCAATAACTATGACAACCCCCTGCTTATTCGAGAGATCAAACGGTTTGTTACAGAATTGCAGATTCCCGAGAAGAAACCGCAAAACAACAGGAAACATGATCTGTCCATTGCCGTGATCGGGGCCGGACCAGCCGGGTTGAGCTGCGCCTACTTTCTTGCTCGCACTGGTATCAGCGTAAATATATTTGAAGCGAAGCCCTTTGTGGGCGGCATGGTTTCAGATGCGATTCCTCAGTTTCGTCTCAGCGATGAGGTCATAGATCTTGATGTAGAGGTGCTGCGCCAGCTCGGGGTGATATTTCATTTTGGTTATGAAGTTGATAAGACGGGATATGCAGAGATCTGTGCGGAATATGATGATGTGTTCATTGCCGTTGGTGCTCAGCGATCGCTCCAGCTTGGTGTAGCAGGAGAAGAACTCCCTCAGGTCCTGGACCCCCTGCATTTTCTCTCCGATGTCCGTCAGGGTGCCAGGCCTGAACTGGGGCAGAGAATTGCTGTCATTGGTGGGGGAAACACGGCCATGGATGCTGCCCGCACGGCGCTTCGATTGGCGGGTGCCGAAGCCGAAGTTTTGGTGCTTTACCGTCGAACCATGAAGGAGATGCCGGCTGACATCGATGAGATCGAAGCTGCGCTGGCTGAAGGTATCGCCTTTCATGAACTGGTTGCCCCGATCTCATTTAAGGGTGATCAAAAACTAACTGCTATTGAGTGCCAGAAAATGACCCTGGGCGAAACTGACGCCAGCGGTCGCCGCCGCCCAGTGGCACTGAGCGGAGAGACCTTTCGTATCCCGGTTGATACGGCTATCCCAGCAATTGGACAGGCAATCCGCGTTGACTTTATTGAGGGTTCCGCTCTCCAGGTCAATCCCAGGACGGGGGCAACACAACATGACCATATCTATGCCGGCGGCGATGCCGTGCGGGGGGCTTCCAGTGTTATCAATGCCATTGGAGATGGCCAGAAAGCGGCCCGATATATTCTGAAACAATATGGCATCGATCTTCCCGGTGGTGACGAAACAGAACCCAGGAATACTACTTTTCAAGCCCTCAAGGTGAAGGCCGGCAAACGGGAATACGGGATGGAAATCCCGCTGGCCAAGGATCAGGGAAATAGTGAGTTTCCCATGCTTCACCGCTCATTGACGACAGAAGAAGCCATTCATGAGGCCTCACGATGTCTGCTTTGTGATGACTATTGCAGTGTCTGTGTGGGAGTCTGCCCTAACCTGGCCAATTTAATCTATCTGGTAAAACCGGAGACCTATCCTGTGCATGAAGCCAGTTTGGTAGATGGCAAGACAGCAATCGTTGAGGCGGGGAGCCTTAAAATCTCTCAGGAACCCCAGGTCCTGAATATTGCGGATTTTTGCAACGAGTGTGGAAACTGCAGCACTTTCTGTCCCACTGCTGGAGATCCGTATATAGATAAGCCAAGAATCCATTTATCACCCCAGAGTTTTGATGGATCAAACACGGGATATCACTTCAGAGGGGAGACCCTTACCTTCAAAAGTCCGCGTCATCAGGCAGTTTTGACGTCCCATGATGGGGACTATCTTTACCAATCCCAGGATGGTCAGGCTCGATTTGATGGCGTTAACAAAGATCTTGATTCCCTGAATTTGGAAAAGGGCACCAAATTCTTCAGCACCCTGGAAGCTTTGGAAATGATCGTTCTTTATGAAAGCTTAAGAACCAATCCGCTCATT